>Ga0256406_1000494_pt1 | contig 71614 bp, 62 predicted proteins | sample RumenRJG_03DNA_FD_185986 | JGI IMG/M metagenome (GOLD analysis project Ga0256406, IMG submission 185986) | Bovine rumen microbial communities from Lethbridge, Alberta, Canada - RJG_03 | ecosystem: Host-associated > Mammals > Digestive system > Stomach > Rumen | place: Canada: Alberta | collected... | reverse complement strand
GCCAATTGTATAGGTGAGCGGCATCATCGCGTAGCTGCTGCGGTTCACAAGCTCCTCTGAATCGAACTGTCCGTTGATGTATATTTCTTTGTAAAGCTCAGCCTCCACTCCCTGGATGCCGCCGGAAACGGTAATGCTTCCATACGGTTTAGAGCTGTCCGTCTCGTATGTCGTCTCCACCTCCGTGGTATTCAGCGTCTTGCTTTCAAAAGAGATTGTCCGATCGGAATCTCTGCTCTCCTCACCATAAATATTAAAAGTAAGATATCCATTCTTTGTCACCGCCTGAATATAGATCGGCGCCGAAGTATTGTTCTCAAAGCAGAAGTCCATCAATCCCTCTGAAATGGATGCGTCAAATCCAGGCTCCACATAAGATACCAGATACGAATGGTTGTGTCGTTCCGTGACCTTGAGCTCCGCTGCAAGGACCGCGTCATACAGCGTGCTGGTGGTCTGACAGACACCTCCTCCGTAGGATTCCACAACCTTTCCGTTTTCATATGTGTCTCCGGGGAGAAAACCGTACTCTTTTGTCGTCGGTCCGATGATCTTCTCCGCAGAGAACTCCTCTCCCGGATACAGAACAGTCCCGTTGATGTGCTCCGCAGCAAGCCTCACATTCGTATCGTGATTGGTATCCCCTGTCTGGTAGCCCGTCGTGGCACTTCCCAGAAGATCGGTGATCTTCGAAAGCTCAGCAGAGTTATCGGCATATTCCGTTGTGCTGTACACAAGCGTAATGCCGCCCTCTCCTCCATGCCACTCCCCGGAAAAATAGTCCATAATTCTATTGACCGATGCCTTATTGTTCAACGCCACCCCTGTCTTTCCCGGTGTGAGTGTAAAGGTGTTGTCATCATTTAAAACAACGCCGTTTGACTGCGGGTTGCAATTCAGAGCATCCGCGTTTTTGGCAAGAAGCGTACTTACATCAGAACGTGACACCGAAAAGGTAAGGTCAAGGACAATCGGCCCGCTCCCTTCAAGCTGACGATCTGCCAGAAAACGCTTGAAGATATTTCCTTTTTTGCCGATCGAAAGTGCTTCGTCGATGACATCCTTATTGGTGTATGTAAGACCCAAAGCCCCCGCAGTAGTCCGAACCTGATTGTCTCCCGCGTACAGAACAATGACATCGTCCGAGAGATCCTCCATCCTCGCTTCGACAGCCTTTTTCATCTGGCTTCGTGTCATATCCGTCACATTGATGTTGTCGATGTAGATCCCGTACTTCTTTCCGCTGCCTCCGGATGAAACATGCTGGCTTTTGGAAGAAGATGTCGAGGCAACCGATTCTGCCTCGGCGATATTTTCTACTGAATATGAAGAAACGGCCACCGCATTTAAGGTGTCCGCTCCTGTCTGTCCGCCGCTGTTCGTATTCTCCGCCGCCATCGCCGGGAGAACAAGCGTAATGATCATCAGCAACGCCAGAATGATTGCAATTATGCCGGCAATCATCCGGCGTTTCCGCTCCATCCTTTCTCTTCTGTCCATTTTCTTATGATTGGTTCTTTTACTCATTCGTACACGCAATCGTCCGATCTGAAAAATTAATGGCAACTATTCTAAGATGTCTCAGAATTTATCGAGCTTCAGATTAAAGATCTGCAGCACATCTTCCTTTTTCGGCATAGCCGGAATCGCTCCGCGTTTTTCTACACAAAGACCGGCCACAATGTTCGCGAATCTCACAAATTCCGCCGCCTGCTCCTGATCCAGATCCTCCGGTTTGATCTTGAACTCGGCAAATCTCGAAAGCAGTCCGCCCCAGAAGGAATCACCCGCTCCGGTCGTATCGACAACCTTTCTCGTCTGCGAAGGCGCTTTTACGACAAAATTCTTCGTACGGAGCATCGCACCGTCTCTTCCGAGTGTGACAACGACACACTTCACACCCTCATTCAGCAGAACTCCCGCTGCCTCATAAGGATCCTCGACATCGGTCAGAAGCTTCGTCTCCTCGTCGGAAAGCTTCATAATATCCACATACTTAACGACGGAACGCATCTGCGCCTTTGCTTCCTCTTCACTCTTCCAAAGAGGCGCGCGGTAATTCGGATCGTATGAAATAATTGCTCCCGATTTCTTCGCCTGCTCAACTGCAAAAATCGTGGCGCTTCTCGCCGGATCATTGGTCAATGATAGAGATCCGAAATGGAAGATCCGCGTCTGGTTGATGATATCCATATTGATCTCGTCCGCGCGAATCATCGTGTCTGCGCCGGGCTTTCTCGCAAAGGAAAACTCGCGATCCCCGTCATGAAGCGTGACAAACGCAAGTGTCGTGAAATAATCCGGATCGATCAACAGCCCCTCCGTATTGACATGATTTTCGTTCAGAGTATCCTTGAGAAGACGGCCATGCATATCATCCCCGACCTTGCCGATGAAGGCCGTTTTCATTCCCAGTCTGGAAGCCGCAACCAGAACATTTGCCGGAGCTCCGCCGGGATTCTGCTCAAACAGTGTTCTTCCGGCCTCACTCGTGCCGCACGGCGTAAAGTCAATCAGTAGTTCCCCCATTGCTGTAACATCATACATAAGATTCTCTCCTCCCGAGATCAGGATTGTGAAACGTTGATCTTTCAACTCTTTTCAATAATAGCACAAAATAGAAGACCCGCATAGACAGTTTATATCCTTCACACACCGAAATCCTACTTATATACGGATGTTTTATATTTCTATCCTCATTTAGTCCTTATTATGGTATCTGAAATAAAATGTACGGAAATGAAATCGACACGAGCAGACAAATTTTGTCGCATATCTGTCGCACGTGCCTTCTAAAACGGCACGAAAAAACCGGAAACCCTTGATTTTACTGGATTTCCGGTTTTAGCCTCAAAGCGCGAGACGGGATTCGAACCCGCGACCCCAACCTTGGCAAGGTTGTACTCCACCCCTGAGCCACTCGCGCATTTCATATTGATTGAGCACGTGTCTGTTTGCTCAAAACTGACGATATTCAGGATACAATAATCGAGTTCTTTTGTCAATAGGTAATTTTATTTTTTGCTGGATCTGTTTCCGATAAAACCTTGTTACAGCTAGTTTGCGAATGGCAACAGGACTGTAAAAGCCTTCTCTTCAGCGCACAGGCATAAACTCTCCCCTTTGGAATCGGCTCACATTCTTCACGATCTCATAATCGCACTCAGGACGTACTGATTGTTCGGAAAGCTTTTCTGGGATATATTTTCCAGACGAATCAGGTCTACATCAAGCCAGAGCTCCTCCGCCGCAATCATAATGTTTGCGAACATGATTCCGAAATTCACCTCTTCCCACCGGTATTTGTCCAGATTGTCGGCTTTATGCTTCTTCGTAAAGACATGAATTCTGTCGTCAAATACTACAAACCTCCAGGGCTGAATATTCATCGAGGATGGAGCGTACCTTGCCGCTTCCAGGAGCTGTTTCATCCAGGATCTCGGAATCTCCTTAAACACGCATAGCTCGTCCATCGACAATCTCTTCGCCTCTCCCTTGCTTCTGACGAAAGTCTCCTTGCTTTTCCCGAATGCCAGAATCCCGATGAGCTTCATGCTCCCCTTCTGCTGCATCTCTCCCGGTACCGCCGTGCTTCCGACGAAGCACGCACCCAGCCCCTTGCAGCACAGAAACAGGTTCATCTGTTCCATGAGATAACCCATATTCATCTGACAGCGCGTCGTCTCCTTGGAATAAAAGAGGATGTAGTACGGCGCCTTTACCGCATGAAGCTGACGGATATGAAAGGATTTTCTGGTGTTGTCGACAATCGTTATATTTGTCTCAAAATCTCCAAGCAGGTTTGGCAGCTCTGTGTAATGAGAACGAATCTCATTCAGCAGATTCTCCTGCAGCGGCTCAAACACATACTTATGAACGGATTTCCTTACAAATATTGCCTCGTATAGATTCATTCCCTATCACCCTGACTGCGAATACAAAACATCGTCTGTAACACAATTGTAACATATGGGGGAATAAATGCAAGGGCGGGACTCATTCTTTTCGAAAACAATCCCGGTTCTCGTTACTGATCACACAACACTAAGGCGGCTAAGATTTTACAGGACCTTTGCCTGAGTATTACTTGCTGTTAAAAGTTTTATCCGTACATAGTTGTGAGTGGACAGTAACCGGTTTTCTGTTCACCCCCCGCTGCAGCGCAACCACAGTCTCGATCGAGCCGCTCCACGCGAACATATCAACCGGATATGCTTCCTTTGCGCGATAACCTTTTTTTCTGAAAAAGCGAAGGTCTCTGGCAAGTGTCTCGGGGTTGCAGGAAATGTAAATGATTCGATCCGGCTTCATGGAACAGGCTGCACGGATAAAGGTCTCTGTACTTCCCGCCCTCGGCGGATCCATGAACAATACGTCCGCCCTCTCTCCTCTCGCTGCCATCTGTTCGAGAAATCTTCCTGCATCGTCCTGATAAAACCGGATGTTCCGCACCCCATTGATCCTGGCATTGTATCTGGCATCGCGGACAGCATTCGCGTTCAGTTCCACGCAGGTCACTGCCCTCGCACTGTCGGATGCCGCAATTCCGATCGTTCCAATCCCGGAATAGGCATCGAATACCGTTTCTTTCCCGGTCAGATGCGCGAGCGAAATAGCCTTCCTGTAAAGCACCTCCGTCTGAACCGAGTTGATCTGGTAGAACGAAGACGGTGAGATGCGGAACCTCTTCCCGCAGAGGATATCCTCGATGCATCCCTTCCCATACAGGACGATGTTCCGGTCTCCCAGAACCATACTTGTATTCTTCTCATTGATGTTCAATACAATCGATGTGATCTCCGGATGCTCCTTTCGGAGTGCCTTAACAAAATTATTTTTCGAGGGAAAAATCGGCGAGGCCACAACCAGGATTACCAGAATCTGCCCTGTCTTGTGCCCGACCCGTACCATTACGTGGCGCAGAAGCCCATATCCCGAATCTTCATTAAAAATGGTGATGCGAAAGGAGGGAAGCAGTCTCCGGATGCTTCCGATAATCCGGTCCGCCCTCTGATCCTCAATCAGGCACCGGTCAACCGGAACCACGCGATGAGTTCCGGCCTCGTAGACGCCGGATATTATGCTTCCATCCCTTTTTCGCTGAAAGGCTGCATTCACCTTGTTTCGGTAAAAATACGGATAGGACATACCGGCAATTTTCTCTGTCCGGGCAAGTCCCTCAAGCTCTCTGCGTACCCGATTCTCCTTAATCGCCAGCTGCTCTTCATATGGAATGCCCCGGAATTCACATCCCCCGCATTTCCTGTAGACCGGGCATTTCAGATAATCAGGCTCCTCTTCACCACGATCTGTTTTTCTCTTTTTCTTACTGGAATAGTTTTTGTCGTTATTCATGACAACTTCCTTCTGTGAATATTTTTCAATAAATACTTATACGATGCTTTGTGTCGTAAACTATATTGGCTGCGAACGCGCGAAATCCGAATATGCGCGAGCAGTGAGCCCCATCCGCACGCACACCGTGTGATGCGGTCGGGTGAACGCCGCGACAGACCAACGAAGTCGGTCCCTGTAGATTGTGGGAGTGCGGAGCACGGAGCAATCCGTAGCCTATGCAGTTTGTGTTACAAAGTATCGTATGTGAGTTTCCTGTTCAAATCAGAAGATAATCCCGAGACAGTCGATGAGCAGGCCCCAGAATACCCCGATGAGGTAGAGCGCAATCGTGATCTCGATATTGTCCTTCATGTGTCTGCGGTCCGAACGGAACAAGATCAGAAGACCTACGCCGGCTCCGATTAAAAGACCTGTCATCATCTGCCCGGAACTGAGGATTCCCTTCAGATACAATTCTGTAATTGTAACGGACGCTCCACAGTTCGGAATCAGTCCGATGAGACCGGCGAGCGCTACACCCACCAGGGGCTGAGCCGAAAGGAAGGTGCCGATTTTTTCTTCTCCGATGCCCTCAATCGCGAGTCCGGCAAAGAAGGCGATGATGAATATAAAAAATGTGATCTCTACGGTATGGCGAAGGGCGGACATGAAAATGTTCCCTTCTTCGCAGTGACAATTGTCCTGCTCACAAAGGTCGTGAATATGCCGGTCCGTCCGCGGATGCTTCTTTCTGTAAACCCGCAGAAAAGCATCGACAACAAGACCCGATATCGCGCCCAGAAGAATCTTTGTCCCCACAACCGACACCATCGTGGAGATCTTTACCTGCTCAGAAATGAAGATCGGAAGCATTTCGTCGGAGGTGGAGAGAAAGACAGCAAGCAGAGTTCCAACCGTAATCACGCCTCCGGAATACATGCTTGCCGCAGCCGCCGAAAATCCGCACTGCGGGATGATTCCGGTCACTGCGCCGGCTACCGGCCCGAGCCGGCGTGCACGCTGGAGCATAGCGACGGTCTTCTCCTGTGCTTTTTCCTCCAGCCATTCCATCAGTAGATATGTAATATACAAAAATGGTATCAGTTTCAGTGTATCCGTCACTGTATCTTTCAGTACATCCAGTAGCATTGACATCCTCCGCTATTTACTTGACACCGTTCTGTTTCCATCATAAACTAATAGTCCGGGCGAGATAAAAAGCGCATTGCAGGTTTTATCTCGCCATCTTGTCCGTTATCTGATCATTGACCTGCCGGCAAAGCGAATACGCAGCAGTTCAAGGCTATAATTGATGAAAACTTCGATATTAAGGTGACCTATGACATTTTCCAGTATGTTTTTTATACTCGGCTTCCTGCCGGTATTCTTCCTAATTTATAAGATATTTCCAAAGCAGTCAAGCAGAAACGTCATACTGCTTCTTTTTTCTTTGCTTTTCTATCTGTTCGGGGGACTCCGGTTTCTGATCCTTCTGCTTGCGGAATCCTTTATCGGCTGGCTGACCGGACTCTCCATTGAAAAAGCAGCCGAAAGGAAAAGGCTGCAGCGCAGCATCCTGGCTGTTTCGGTGCTGATCTTTCTCGCGGTGCTTGGGGTATTCAAATACACCGGCTTCCTGTTCACGAACCTGAATCAGGCATTCGGTATGAATCTGCTCATGCCATCCGTTGCGCTTCCGCTCGGTATATCTTTTTATACCTTCAAGCTGATTTCCTATGCTGCCGATGTCTGTCATGGAAAAGTATCTGCCGAGAAGAGTTTTCCCCTCTTTCTGACCTACGTGATCTGTTTCCATACGATCCAACAGGGTCCGATTGTTCGCTATGCGGATATGAAAAACGATCTGGAAACCCGCATTCTGGACCGCCGGACCTTTTCCGAGGGAATGTACCGTTTCTCCCTGGGCCTCGCCAAGAAGACGATTCTCGCCGACCATATGGGAACGCTCACGGATCAGCTGCTTCCGGCCACCTCGGGAATTTCAGCGGTCTCCCCTGCTTCGGCCATTCTCGGCTCCATATGCTTCTCGCTTCAGATGTATCTGGATTTCTCCGCCTACTCGGACATGGCAATCGGCCTGGGAAGAGCTGTCGGATTCCGCTATAAAGAGAACTTCAACTATCCCTACATCGCCTCATCTGTAAAGGATTTCTGGCGCCGGTGGCATATCTCCCTGTCTTCCTTTTTCCGGGACTATGTCTACATTCCGCTCGGCGGAAATCGCAAAGGATTCGCCAGACAGACCCTCAATCTTCTGGCTGTCTGGCTCCTCACGGGTCTTTGGCACGGCGCGGACTGGAATTTTATTCTATGGGGACTCTACTATTTTGTGTTTATTTTTCTTGAGAATCTCGTAGGCCTCCTCCGGAAGAATCGCGCCCTCAAAAGCGACAGCGGAAGGTCTTCCGTCTTTTCCGTTTTTGCCAGAATACTCGGACATTTGTATACGATTCTGGTATTTAATTTCGGATGGGTCATTTTCCGGTTCACCGATTTCGGTCAGCTGAAGAGCGCACTCTCACATTTTCTGAGCTGGTCCTCCGGATGGCAGGATGCCTCAATTCTTCTTACTCTGAAGAACAACCTTTTCATCCTGATTCTCTGTGTACTGGTATCCACCCCTCTGTTTCCCGCTCTCTCCCGCCGACTGGAAATACGGATGCAGGAAAAACGGATTTCAAAGAACGGATATTATGCTATACGGCTCGCCTATGCAGGCATTTGTTTTATTCTGGCGATCTGCGCTCTTGCGGGAGCAACCTATCACCCGTTCCTGTATAACCAGTTCTGAGAAGGATACATGTATGAAAAAACACGTAAAAAATGAAAAAGATATTCACAGCTATCTCAAAAAGAACATCCGCTGCCTGAGACGATGGCAGAAGCTCTACTGTGCGGCCTTCTGCGTCGGCTTCGGTGTATTTGGTATTCTCGGGCTCAACATGGATCTTCGCCCGAAGATTTCTCTTCTGGAAAAGAGAACGCTTGCCCGGCTTCCCGAAGTTTCCTTCACCGACATCTGGAACGGTGACTATTTCAAAGATCTCGTCACCTGGTATTCCGACACCTATCCGACGCGGGACGCCATGCTCACCGTAGATTCTGAAATAAAAAACTGGTATGGGATCCGCGGTACGGCTCTTTATGGCACAACCTCTGAACCCGCAGCCGATGCGATCCCGGATACCTCTTCGGTCAGCGTCGCGCCGATCATCGAAAAGCGTCCGGAAGAGGAGAAGGTTACAGATAATTCGTCTGCCTCTTCGTCTCTTTCTTCTTCCGAAAGCCGATCAAGCTCCGCTGCACCGGAAAGTACCGATCAAAACCAAAGCTCTAAAGTCTCTCCCGAGACAACACCTGCTGCAGAAAAAGACGGAACGATTCACGAGGTTCCGGACGCAGTCGGACAGGTCTATATCACAGGCGACCGGGGATTTGATATTTACTATTTCAATCAGGAAAATGTAGACGCATATGCCTCCATGATCAATACGGTAAAATCCCGCATCGGTCAGCAGGTGAATCTGTATGACATGATCATTCCGACCGGTTTCGGCGTAGATCTGAGCGAGGATGTTCAGAAATCACTCGGAGGCTCCAGTCAGAAGGACGCGATCAACTATGCCTACAGCAGAATCGATCCTTCTGTAAAAAAGGTTTCTATCTTTGATACCCTCGTCAAGCACAATTCCGAGTATCTGTATTTCCGGACAGATCACCACTGGACGGCACTCGGCGCATACTATGCGTATCAGGAATTCTGCAGGGCAAAAGGCATCAGTGCTCACGCCGCCAGTGATCTTCAACAGAAGGATTACCCGGGATTCATCGGAACCTACTATTCTCTGAGCAACCAGTCCTCCGCTCTCGGAAACAATCCGGATACCGTACAAGCATGGATTCCGAAAGGTACAAATGAAATGACCTATACCGATCAGAGCGGAAATTCCTACGCGTACCCGATTGTCGCGGATGCGGAATCCTTTTCCTCAGAGAACAAATACCTGGCCTTTATCGCCGGCGATCAGCCCTATGAAGAGATCCACAATTCCCAGGTCAAAGACGGTTCATCCTGTCTCATTCTGAAAGAATCCTTTGGAAACTGCCTCGTGCCCTGGCTGGTCGATCATTATCAGAACCTCTATGTCGTAGATTACCGCTACTACTCCGGCAATCTGACCCAGTTTGTGTCCGATCACCAGATACAGGATGTCATCTTCCTCAATAATACCGAAGCGGTCACGGCTGATCGCGCCGCCATGATGCTCAGCCTGTTCCCGTGATTCCAAAGCACGTAAAAGCTGCCGTTTATTCCGTTTAAAGCGTTGCTGACGGTATGGCTTCGTCCAAACTGTGACGCTCCTCCTGCGGGCGATGAGATTTTACCGTATGCCGTGCAGGAGGTCTCTGATTTTCTGGCCTTCCGCTGTTGCGGCCAGACCGCCCCTTCCCGTCTCCTTGAGATCAGAGGGAAGGCTTCTGCCGATGCTCTTCATCGCGTCGATCACCTCATCCGGCGGAATCCGGCTGCGGATTCCTGCCAGTGAAAGATCCGCAGAAGAAACTGCGTTTAATGCTCCAATGACATTTCGTTTGACACATGGTACCTCGACCAGCCCGGCAACCGGATCACATACAAGTCCGAGAAGAGAGCTCAGAGCCATTGCACTCCCATGAATAATCGCTTCCGGAGAGCCTCCAAGCAAATAGACGGCCGCACCTGAGGCCATGGCGGAGGCAGAGCCGATCTCAGCCTGACAGCCCCCTTCGGCGCCTGCCAGACAGGCTCTCATCGCGATGACTCCTCCGATCCCCGAGGCGACATATAGGGATTCTACCATTTTGCGATCTGTGAAATTATATTTTTCCTGCAGGGATATAAGAACCGCAGGCATAACACCGCAGGAGCCTGCGGTCGGCGCAGCCACGATCCGCTTCATGCAGGCATTGGATTCCGCGACACGGAGCGCCCGCTCCATGATCCTTCCACAGAAATCTCCCACCATGCTTTCCCCGCCTTCGTGGTACACACGAAGCTTCTGAGCATCTGTTCCGACAAGACCGCTCGCAGAATACAGATCCGGATCATAATTTCTGTCTGAATCCCTCATGGCAGTATAAATCTCCTGCATCCTTTCCATGGATTCCTCTTCTGTAATTCCCTCTTCCTTACAGTCTTCCAGAATAACCGCCTTCCAAAACGGAAGATTCTCCTCCCGGCAGACTTTTGTGATTTCTTCTAATGAATGATACAAATTTCTCCTCCTGTAATCTGTATGAATCTCGATTTATCCTATTTTCTGTAATCTATATGAGTTTCGATTTATCATAGTTCCTGCAGGCTGTAATAGGTTACCTTCTCGATTCCTTCCAGATGTTCCAGCCATTTCAGTGATTCACGCGGTATTTCCTGATCACATTCGATGACCATTACCGCATGGCCTCCTCTTCCCGAACGATACAGCTGCATTGTCGCGATGTTTACTGACTTATGTTCCAGCATGCTGGTCACCTCGGCGACATGGCCGGGCTGATCCAGGTTGTGTACGATCAGTGTCGGGAGTTCTCCGCTGAAGTTTGCCTCAAGTCCGTCGATCTGGTTGATCATGATCCGCCCGCCTCCGATCGACGATGCCTGAACCTCAAGCTTTCGTCCGGATTTCGATGTCAGATTCAGGCGTACCGAATTCGGATGCGCTTCCTCTCCCAGATCGATCGCTCCGAACCGGTATTTCAGTCCTTCCTCCTCCGCAATCCGAAAGCTGTCCGGAATCCTGCTGTCATCTACCGCAAACCCCATCAGCCCCGCTACCAAAGCCTTGTCCGTTCCGTGTCCCCTTCCTGTCGCGAGAAAAGACCCGTGAAGCAGAATGTCAGCCTCTGTAATTTTCTCTCCTGTAAGCTTTCGGCATACATTGCCGATCTTCACAGCTCCTGCTGTGTGAGAACTGGATGGACCGACCATCACAGGCCCTGTTATATCAAAAATATTCATAATCACTCTCTCCTGTCTGTGCGATGAAGGACACCATATGCAAAAAGCACGGGAAAAAACGCAGATCTGTCAATTTCTGCGTTCCCGTGCTCCGAAGTCATCGAAAATCCGGTGTTCCGTACATATCGTATGGCGTCACCTGGTATACATAATAATTGATCCAGTTTGCATACAGCGCCGCGGATGTTGCTCTCCACGTCAGCAGCGGCTTTCGGCTCGGATCGTCATCCGGATAATAGTTTTCCGGCATAGCGATCTCCATTCCCTTCGCAAGATCCCGTTTATACTCCTTGTCGAGCGTCAGACGGTCATATTCCGGGTGTCCCTGTACGAAAACCTTTCTTCCATTGTCTGCCATTCCAAGGAAAAAACCCGCCTCGTCAGAATCCGTCAGGACCGTGATCTCGGGATGCTGCAGGAGCTCATCCATCGGAATCTCTGTGTGGCGGGAATGCGGACAGAGAAACACATCGTCAAAGCCTCTGACCAGCGGTATCTTTCTTTTGTGAATCTGATGCTCAAAAAGGCCGAACATCTTGTGATCAAGGAGTCTCTTCTGGATTCCATAGAAATGATACATCGCCGCCTGTGCACCCCAGCACTGATACATGGTAGAAGTCACATGCGTTTCGGACCAGTCCATGATTTCGCAGACCTCATCCCAGTAATCCACCTCCTCGAACTCCATCAGCTCCACAGGCGCCCCGGTTACAATCATTCCGTCATAATATTCTCTTCGGATATCTTCAAAGGTCACATAAAATTTCTGAATATGACTGATCGAAGTATTCTTCACATGGTGAGATGCCGGAACCATGAACGTGATATCGATCTGAAGCGGTGAATTCGACAGACAGCGGAGCAGCTGCAGCTCCGTATCCTCCTTCAGCGGCATCAGATTCAGAATCAGGATCTGAAGCGGACGAATGTCCTGATGGATCGCACGGTCCTCATCCATCACAAATATATTCTCTTTTTCAAGAACTTCCTTGACGGGAATATCGTTCTGAATCTTAATAGGCATATGAAATCCTCTTTTCGTTTATACAATACTTAGTGCCACAGACTGTAATTTATTATACGCTCTCCCTATTTAATGATCAAGGAGGCTGACAAGAGCGCTGACCAAGGTCTGTATCAACTCTTCAGCATCGCGAGAAGCCCGGCTTCATCAATCACCGGTATTCCAAGAGCCTGTGCCTTCTCCAGCTTGCTCCCGGCGGCCTCTCCTGCCACAAGATAGCTTGTCTTCTTGGAAACAGAACCGGTGCATTTCCCCCCGTTTTTCTCAATCAGCGCCTTTGCCTCTGCTCTTCCGAGTGTCGGAAGAGTTCCGGTTACAACTATGGTAAGCCCGGCAAGCTTGTCCGTGGTGTCCTCTTCCTCCATCTCCATGTTGACGCCATACTCCGAGAGCCTGTTCAGGATCTCCTGATTTTCCCTGTTTGAGAAAAAGTTTACGATGTCACGGGCTGTCGTTTCGCCGATATCCGGAACCTGTTTCAGCTCCTCTTCGCCGCAAGCCTCCAGCTCCCGGATGCTCCGATAATGCTTCAGCAGCTCACGGGCCGTCGATCCGCCGACATTACGGATGCCAAGTGCGGTCAGCAGCCGTACCGGGCTGTTGGTTTTGGATTTTTCAATGGCTGCCAGAACCTTGTCCGTGTTTTTTTCCTTCCCGATAATTCCCTTTTCGATCAACTCTTCCCGATAATTCTTCAGGCAGTAGATATCCGCGTAATTCCGGAGATACCCCTCCTTTACAAGCTCATCTACCAGCGTCTCCCCCAGTCCTGTGATATCCATACAGTTTCTCGAGGTAAAATACGAAATCGTTCGCGTCAGCTGCGCCGGACACGAGGGATTTACACAGCGGATGTCCGCCGTATCCTCTTCCCGAATCAGCGGCTGCCCGCAAATCGGACAGACGTGCGATGCCTCGTATACAGATTCCGGTTCTGTGATGCATCCCATCAGCTTCGGAATAATATCTCCGCTTTTCCGTATTCTGTATACACCGCCGATTCCGATTTTCATGTCACGGATATAATCCTGATTGTGCAGCGTCACACGCGAAACACTGGTTCCGCACAATCTCGCCGGTTTTCCGGTCTCTTTATCGTATACATGGCCGATAAAGCCGATCTTGCCGGTTCTCCCAACGGTTTCCTCGATGGATTCCATCACAACCGGGCGCTCCTCCGGCGGATACTTATAGGCAATGTGCCCGGCGGAATATTTGCTGCCGACGGGAAAATCCGCGCGGTATGCGGTCTGGTCGATTTTTACAACAGCTCCGTCGATGTCATAGGGCAGCTCGTCTCGCATCTCACCGATCCGTGTGATCGCCTGCAGCACCTCCTCCGGTCTGCTGCACAGCGTATGGCTGACGGTTTCTATCTTCCTGTCTGAAAGCCAATCCAGCGCCCGGTCATGGCGCTCCATCAATTCTGCGGGTCCATCCTGTACGTTAAAAATAAACATACGAAGCCCGCGTTGTCTCGTAATCGTCGGATCGAGCTGACGAAGGGTTCCCGCCGCGAGATTCCGCGGATTCGCCGCAATTTTCTTCCCGTTTTTTTCCTGTATCTCGTTAAATCGCTCAAAATCCTCGTGGGTCATGTAGACCTCTCCCCGAAGCTCGAGATAATCGTAGGGCGCACGGATCGTTCTCTGAACGCTCGGAATCACCAGCGCGTTTGCCGTCACGTCTTCTCCGGTAAAACCGTCGCCGCGGGTCTCCGCCGTCTCCAGACGCATCTGATCAGATCCGTTTCCCCTGTAGCGAAGCGTCATCGAAAGCCCGTCAATTTTCTGTTCTACCGAAAACTGCGCGTCCGGATGTACAGCAAGAACCTTATTCACCCATTCCGTCACGTCTTCATAGTGAAAGACATCCTCAATCGACAGCATCGGTACATTATGGACAATCTTGACTCCCGCCTCCCGTTTTGCGGTTCCTCCGATGATCTGAGACGGAGAATCCGCAGCAATCCATTCCGGGTGTTCCTCCTCCGCCGCCTTCAGATTCTGCATCAGCTGATCGTACTCATAATCCGTAATTTCCGGTTCATTCTGGTTGTAATACAGATCCATGTGATGCTTGATTTTCTTTTTCAGCTCCGAATATTCATCAAAATTCATTTTTCGGCCTTTCTCTCCGGAAAACTTCCATTTATTCTCTGCTTCAGCTCCCGAATCTCATCCGGACTCATCTCCTCCAGGTCTCCGGGCTTCATATCCCCGATACGAACATTGACCACACGAATCCGTTTCAGCCTCAGAACGTTATAGCCACATGCCCGGCACATCCGTCGGATCTGCCGGTTCAACCCCTGCGTCAGAATAATACGAAAGCTTCGTCTCCCGATTTGCACGACCCGACACGGTCTCGTCGTCACGCCAAGCTCCGCAAGAAAAACACCCCCGCGCATGCTCTCCAGAAAATCTTCGGTAAGATCTCTGCCGACCGTTACCTCATATTCCTTTTCATGATAATTTCGCGCGGTCATCATCTCCTGGATCAAATCGCCGTCATCGGTCAGGATCAGAAGGCCCTCTGAATTCTTGTCCAGCCTCCCGGCATACGTCACACGCCTCGGATACTTCAGATAGTCCCCCAGATTGTTCTTTTCTCTGGTTTCAAACGTGCAGACAATTCCTACCGGTTTATACAGCTTCAGATAGATCCTGTCCCCGGGGAGAACCGCCCTCGTCCCATCTACAAGTACCTCATCTCCGTCGCCAACCTGCGATCCCGGTACAGCCTTTTTTCCATTAATACAAACATGACCGGCTTCCACAAGCCGGTCAGCCTCACGGCGCGAACAGATGCCGCACTCACTCAGATATTTATTAATTCTCATGCGATTTTCTCCAAATACAGCCGGCCCGAAGATGAAGGACAACATTCCGGAACCGGCTGAATTTCGCACGTGATCAGCACGCAAAGTCGAGCAGGAGAGAGCATAAATAGGAGACACTCATGACCCGCAAGCGCGCCCCCGCTTACTGATTATTTTCTGTTGTGTCTGAACCAGTGCTATCCGCCGAACCGCTGTCTCCTGCATCCGTACTGTCACTTCCCGAAACAGCACCTTCGGACGCAGATGACGAATCGGAGCTGGAATCAGAGCTGCCTGAGCCAAGCGTCGAGATATAGTTCTTGAGGTCCGCATTCGCATTGACTACCGCATCGTACTTGCTCTGAACATCTGCGATCAGTGCCTTTGCCGATGAAGTCGACGCGGCATCACTCATCGCCTTCTGGATCTCCTCTGAGGAATCATCGGAAATCACAAGCTTACCGGTATCGTCGGACGCCACATAAAACTCAGAAAGACCGGGAATGCTCTCCGCGTAATCCTTGTACTTATAGGTATATTCCACAAAAGCAATATAGGTGCCATCCGAAGGTCCGGGGTACGAATAGGTAGTAAGATTGGAATACGACTCAATTGAACCGCTGTTGCCGCTCGAAATCAAATTTCCGAAGTAAGTCTGAACCGCTGCACTTACCTCCCCGGTATCCTTCTTCAGTGCATCCTCGCCAGAAGAAGATCGGACAGACTCGGAGCCCGAGCTTACGGCAGGCGTTACCTTGTTGCTGTCATCGACGGAAGCCGTAGAAGAAGCGCCTACCGATGCAGACTGCACAGCCTGCCCTGTCGCGCTCTGCGGCTGTGTATTCCTCTTAAGGATTCCCCGCACAAGAAAAACGAGTATGACGATAACGACCACAATCGCAGCAATCAGCTCAATATATCTCAAGCGGTCGGAAATCCACTCCAGGACAGGATTATACTTACGCTTTGGTTTTCGGTTTCTGTTATCTTCTGACATAAGACAATTCTCCTTAACCGGTATAAGAAAAGCCGGGTAAATGTCAAGACATCTATCCGGCAGCTTCTTCACGCGTCTGGAGGGATTCGAACCCCCGCCACACGGTACCGGAAACCGTTGCTCTATCCCCTGAGCTACAAACGCATATCAAATTACGCAACAAAGAGATTTTAGCACAAGCCTTTGAGATTGTCAAATCGCGAAAAATTTACTCCAGCACTCTTTCCACAAAGAGGCAGAGAATTGTTCACTCACAACTATGCACGGCAAGGATTTTACAGTCCTGTTGCCATTCGCAAACTGGCTGTAACAAAGTTTTATCCTGTTTTATGAAGCTGCGGAACTCCTCAGGCGCAAGCGCCTTCGTCAAACTACAAATCTACTAGGCTCATTTCATTCGCCAAGGGATTTGTATGCGTCGCACGTAAGCGGCCGCAAGCGCCCGCTAAGTGCTCATCGCAAAGTCCTCGCTATCCACTTATTGAAGAATTTACGGATAAAACTTTTAACAGCCAGTAATGCTCAGACAAAGGGACTGTAAAATCTTAGCCGTTTTGCTGATGCGTGAACAGACTCTGCCAAAAATGATGCTTCATGCCTGGTATGTTCTTGCCTCCGGCCGTTTATACAGGTAAACATGGTCCGACAATACTTCCTGATCTTCCACATTTGTCTGGTTGATATCACTGACCATCTGGTTCAGCTCAGATGTGCGATAGACGCCGTCATCCGGAAGGATCAGACATTCATGAATGCTGCTCGGAATGATGAAGTAATCGCTGTTCAGATTTTGTGCGATATGTTCCGTTACGTCAGGCAGTGCGATGCAGATTGCTCCGTACATGCGCGACTGATTGGTAAGGAGGTAAAGCGGCGTCTCCGGAATCTCACCATCCCTGCACTTCAGATCATTCTTGAGGACTCTCACAAGCGGCTGAAACAGGATCTCACTATTTTCCTCGGTAGCCGTCATCGCATCCCGCATAATCTGCTCTGCACTGATCCCCCAGATCTGAAGATGTTCGTTTCGAATCTGAATCATGCAGTCCGGATACTCCGGATCACTCATATCATACACGCAGGTGATTGCCAGGTCCATCCATTTTAAATGTGGAACATGGCAAAGAAGCTCCCTGTTTTTCTTCTCACTGATCAAATGACATCGCAGATTCTTTTTCACCTCCTCATAATGCTGAAAAAATCCGACGGGCAATTTTTGATAAACCCCGCTCATTTTTTCACGTTCCTTCCAAATCAGGTTCACAATATGGCGGATGGAAACTCCTGTCTCCCACATTTCATAATACTCCTCCAGATATTGCATCGGCTGTGGACGGTCGGTATTATCCCTGAGAACAATCGCTCTTCTTTTGACCCCGTTGTTTTTGCGGATCTCACACACCCTGACATCCATGCTGTTCTCGGGATATTCCTTCATCTCACGTATCAGAAGCTGCTCAAACTCCTTGTAACTCATAAAATTTTCCTCCTTTAATATAGTTGTGTATGTGGAATCTGATTGAAAACATGTAAACCTGAAGATATGAAAAATCATCGGTGCCGGTTTCAAAAGGAATAACCTGTGATAGCTGTCGTCGATTTTAAAAAATATCTGATAAATGCATGCAGAGGTAAATACACGATATGCGGATAAGATATTACACAGGTATAAAATTATGCAGATAAGATATTATACGGATACAAATATATTCAGATATGATATTGAATGGTATAAAATTATTCAGACAATATATTATACGGGTATAAAATTATTTAGATAGGATACAAATACAGAAATACAGAGAGGAAAGGAACCGCGAACGGAAAAGACAAAATCATATTCGACGCAGAAAGTTTACAGGGCATCGTTTACGAATAGCAGGTTATGGATATCAAGAAATAAAAATAAAAAACGTGGAAGAAGAAAATACGATAAAAGCTGTTAGGAAATGAAATGAGATAAAAATATCAGGAAATGAAAACAAAGAACAAACTATAAAAAGATGAGATAAGCTCCGCACAGACAGATTCTCTGTCTGCGCGGACAGAATTCCGGCTTTCCTGCGGAAAGCTTCGGAATCTATATATCTGAATCAGACACGTTTAAGGTATTCGCCGGTTCTGGTATCGATCTGGACTTTGTCGCCCTGGTTTACAAACAGCGGAACATTGATCTGCGCACCGGTCTCAACCGTAGCAGGCTTTGTAGCGCCCTGAGCCGTGTTGCCTGCAAATCCGGGCTCCGTCTCCGTAATCTCAAGCTCAACAAACAGAGGAGCTTCCACTGCAAATACGTTGCCGTTATAGGAATTCAGCTTAACAACCTCGTTCTCTTTAACGAACTTCAGAGAATCCCCAACTGTCTCGTTGTTCACGGCTACCTGATCAAAGGTCTCCGGATCCATGAAGTAGTAGAGATCTCCGTCATTGTAAAGATACTGCATGTCGTGACGATCAATTCTCGCTGCCGGGAATTTCTCGGTCGGACGGAATGTCTTCTCTACGACGCCCCCGTTAATTACGTCCTTCAGTTTGGTTCTGACAAAGGCTGCTCCCTTGCCCGGTTTTACATGCTGAAACTCAATAACCTGGCAAACCTTTCCTTCAATTTCAAGGGTCATTCCATTTCTAAACTCACCAGCTGCTACATCTGCCATGTGATGTTACCTCCTTATATACCTGCGTGTCATTTTTTTGCAATAGACCGTGATTTATTATATATAATTTCTACCTGGTTTTCAACAACTTTTTATAAAGCCCGGACTATCTGCACCTAAGGCGTCCCGCAGTTTCCGGAGTTCTTTCGTTCGCCGTTGTCACGGACATATGCTCTCAGGACCGGTTTTTCCAGGAAGCGTTTCAGCACGATCTGGATCTCCTCCTTCGGATCAATCGGATTCACCAGAATACAGTACATCCCCGCGCGTCTGGCTCCCCACACATCGGTAAAGAGCTGATCGCCGATAAAGATCGTCTTGTCTGTCGGAACCTGAATGATCTCACAGGCTCTGCAATATCCTTTTACAGAGGGCTTATTCGCCATGCAGAGATAATCCGAACCGACGTCCGCCGCAAAGGGCGCCACTCTGGCCTTGCGATTGTTCGAGATCAGACAGGTTCGAAATCCTATCTCACGAAGCCGGTGAAACAGATCGATTGCCCGCCTGTCTGCGGGGGCTCCGTGAGGCACCAATGTGTTGTCGATATCAAAGGTCACACCCCGATATCCCTTCTCATACCATGCCTCAAAATCGATATGATATGCAGAATCCATCCATTCATCCGGATAAAATTTCTTTAATAAACCGTGATTCTTCATTCTGCCTTGCGTTTCCTTATTCTCCTCCCCGCCTCTCATTCTCTCTCAGCGAGAGGAATATACTTGTCGTTCGGACAGATGTTCATGTAGGCAGGACGAATGATCTTGTCAACGTTGATCAGCTCCTCCAGGCGATGCGCGCTCCACCCGACAATTCTCGCGCAGGCGAAAATCGGTGTATAAAGCTCAAGCGGAAGATCCAGCATACTATAGACAAACCCGCTGTAGAAGTCGACATTTGCGCTGACGCCCTTGTAGATGTGTCTCTCATCGGCGATAACTTCCGGCGCAAGCTTTTCTACCAGGGAATACATCATATAATCCTTGTGTCTTCCCTTCTGGTCTGCAAGCTTTTCCACGAACGATTTCAGAATCTGCGCACGGGGATCGGAAATCGAGTAAACCGCATGCCCCATTCCATAGATCAATCCTTTTTTGTCAAAAGCTTCCTTGTGAAGAAGCTTTTTCAGATATTCTCTGATCTCATCCTCGTCCGTGATATCCTTCACATTTTTTTTCAGATCTGCGAACATCTTGACAACCTTGATATTTGCGCCTCCATGCTTCGGCCCCTTCAAGGACCCGAGCGCTGCCGCTATCGTCGAATACGTGTCTGTTCCGGAGGAAGTCACCACATGAGTCGTGAACGTGGAGTTGTTTCCTCCTCCGTGCTCCATGTGAAGAACCAGTGCCAGATCAAGGACCTTTGCCTCCAGCTCGGAATATTTCCTATCCGGACGGAGCATCAGGAGAATATTTTCCGCTGTGGACAGTTTTGGTGACGGATTATGGATGTAGAAGCTTTTTCCTTTAATATAGTGATTGTAGGCATGATAGCCGTACACGGAAAGCATCGGAAAAACAGCGATCAGGTTCAGGCACTGACGGAGTACGTTCGGCAGAGAGATATCATCCGCGTTCTTGTCATAGTAGTACAGCGTCAGAACACTTCTCGAAAGCGTATTCATCATATCCTTCGCCGGGGCCTTCATAATGACATCCCGTACAAAATTCTTCGGCAGGGAACGCTGGTTTGCCAGAAGGACACAGAAGTCATCCAGTTCTTCCTTCTTCGGAAGCCTGCCGAAAAGCAGAAGATACGCCGCCTCCTCAAAACCGAACCGGTTCTCACGAACAAATCCCTCTGTCAGATCGTGAATGTCGATCCCACGGTAATATAGTTCTCCGGGACACGGGACCCGGTTGCCGTCAACGTTCTTAAATGAGACGATGTTCGAGATATTGGTCAGACCCGCGCGCACGCCCTGACCATTAACGTCACGCAGTCCTTTTTTTACATCATATTCTGCATACAGCTCTTTTGCGATGCCTGTATTCTCCTGGCATTCTTCAGCCAGCGCTTCAATTTCCGGTGTAACCTTTGTCTGGAAACTCATCTTCATCACTCCTGTTCTCTGTTGCTTCCTGGGGGCAATGGATACCCTGACCTGTTTCGACCTCAACGAGATAAAACACGCTGCGCGAGTTTTATCTCGCCATCGCGACGCTCGCCGCACACGAATACTTCGCATTCGGCTGCGGCTCACTGTTCGCATAAAGTAAGACGGATCCTTAATCGGTGCTCCGCTTAATAATATCTGTCACTGCCGATAGTACTGAAGAAATTCTCCGAGCTTTGCACACGCGGAACGAAGCGTTCTTCTGTGCGGCAGATAGACAATCCGGAAGTGATCCGGTGCAATCCAGTTGAATCCGGTGCCCTGGACGATCAGAACCTGTTTCTGGTAGAGAAAATCATAGGCGAACTTCATGTCATCGGTAATGTTGAATTTCTCCGTGTCGATCTTCGGGAAAATATAAAAGGCCGCCTTCGGTTTTACAACGCTGATGCCAGGAATATCCTTCAGCAGGTTGTACACGCACTCTCTCTGCTCATAAATTCTTCCTCCCGGCACCAGATATTCCTCCACACTCTGATATCCTCCCAGAGCTGTCTGGACAATCGACTGTGCCGGAACATTTGAGCAAAGCCTCATATTGGAAAGCATGTTGATGCCCTCCAGATAGTCTCTGCCCATTTCAAGGTTGCCGGAAAATACCATCCAGCCGACACGGAAGCCGGCGATCATATGCGATTTTGAGAGTCCAGAAAAGGTTACGCAGAACAGATCCGGCGCCAGAGAAGCAATGGAGGTATGGCTGATACCGTCCATGACGAGACGATCATAGATTTCATCACAGAAAATGATAAGCTGGTGTTCCCTTGCGACTCTTACAATCTCCTCGAGAACCTCTTTCGGATAAACCGCGCCCGTCGGATTGTTCGGGTTGATTACGACAATCGCCTTTGTCTTATCGGTAACCTTTTTCTCGATATCCTCAATATCCGGATACCAGTCTGCCTGCTCGTCACAGATGTAATGAACCACCTTGCCTCCTGCAAGAGTCGCGCAGGCTGTCCACAGCGGATAATCCGGCGCGGGAATCAGGATCTCATCCCCGTCCTCCAGCAGCGCCTGAAGAGCAAGGTTGATCAGCTCACTGACACCGTTTCCGGTATAGATGTTCTTGATATCAAGGTTCGGGATCTTCTTCAGCTGACAATACTGCATAATTGCTTTTCTGGCAGAAAAAAGGCCCCTGGAATCGGAATACCCCTCGCAGTCCGCAAGGTTGCTCATCATATCATGGATTACCTCGTCCGGAGCCGTAAAGCCGAAGGTGGCCGGATTTCCGATATTCAGCTTCAGGATTTTCTTTCCTTCCTCCTCCATGCGTGCCGCCTCAGCTACAACCGGTCCACGGACATCATATAATACATTATCCAGCTTTGATGATTTACGGAACTGTCTCATTACGATACCTCCCCAGGTGTATTATCTGTAAAACTTGCTTCTTTTCTCTGATTCAATTAGAAGATATTGTATCATTTGCGATCAATTCTTGCAACGCGCAGCTTGTGCCGCCGCCTTCTCTTTTTCCCGAATACGTCTCAAAAGCGGATTGAGCCTTGGATCCGAGCTGTTCCTCACCAGAGTGATCAGTTCCTTCATATAGGAATCCAGCAGGTTCTCCCCGGTTTTCCCGGTATTCGCCTCGTTTCTTGCTCGGAACCGGCGGAAGGTATTGGTGCTGAAGGGCTGGTTATCATAAACCGTTGTGTGAAGCGCGTACTGGAATCTCACATCAAAATTCAGTGTTTCTATCATTTCCTCATCGGTCATGTCCAGCAGCTCTTCCAGCAGCATGCCGCCGATCACGATATTCACCGGCGTGTTCGGTCTCGGGCTCTTGTCGCTGTAGAAATCCGCGAATTTTCTCTCATCAATCTTTGGAAAAATATCATCCCCGAACGGTTTCGCCCAGGAACGCTCCAGCAGCTTCTTCTCCCGTTCACTGAGATGATTCAGAGAATCGACAAACGAGAGCTGCTGATATGTATTTTGTACAAATGCCATTTCTCCCGTCCTTTCCTAATAACAGATTGCCTTTCGCCGACACGACACAGATTTCCGGAATTGATGTCTGCATGTGAACGGCTGCGAAAGGTTTTTCTTTATTTGAGCAGTTTTTTAAGCTCCTCCATAAATGTATTCACATCCTTGAATTCACGATATACCGACGCAAATCGTACATAAGCCACCGGATCCAGGTCCTTCAGCCTGTCCATGACCATAGTCCCGATTTCATGGCTCGATATTTCCTTATCCTCGCGGCTGTAGATCTCGTTTTCCACCTGATCTACAATATCATTCATCTGTTTTACCGATACCGTACGCTTTCTGCACGCAAGCATGATACCATTGTACAATTTGTTCCGGTCGTATTTCTCCCGCGTCATATCCTTCTTAATTACCATGACCGGAATGGTCTCAATTTTTTCATAGGTTGTAAAACGCTTGCCGCATTTGTCACAAACTCTCCTGCGGCGAATGGAATTGTCCTCCTCCACCGGTCTGGAATCCACCACTCTTGTATTTTCCTGGTTGCAATACGGACATTTCATCTGTCTACCCCCGTTTCCCGTATCCGCTCTTCAGCAGCGCATTCCCTCCGCCTTTTTTCAAGCGCTCCAAAGGCTGTGAGCGAATATTAGCTGCTGATCATGTGCATCTGACAGCAAAAATCAACCTGCGATCAGCCCCGCAGCTCCGAGCACACCCGCCGAAGCCAGTCCCATGATGACTCCCGCCATCAGAACGCCGAGCATCACCGCGACAACACTCTCTTTAAACCCCATGTCCAGAAGGCTCGCTGCCAGTGTACCCGTCCAAGCGCCGGTCCCCGGCAGCGGAATGCCAACGAAGATCAGCAGCGCCGCAAAGAGTCCTCTTCCGGCCTTCTCTTTCAGCTTTTCACCACCTTTTCGCCCCTTTTCCAGACAAAAGGTAAAAATTTTTCCGATGTATTTCTTATCGGCGCCCCACTCCAGTATCTTTCTCGCAAAGAAATAGATAAAGGGCACCGGTATCATATTTCCGATTACCGCGATGATGTACGCTTGAAGGAGCGGAACACCCATCTTTGCAGCGACGGGAATTGCTCCTCTCAGCTCTACAATCGGGACCATGGATATGATAAACGTAATGAAATATTTTCTAAACATTACTCTCTCCTGTTATTGACGAACCGTCGATCTATCGGCATTGCCGCAAGCAATTCAGACGGCCAACTGCTCTATGACCCGGCCCTGAACTCAGATGACCCCGGCGATTCCAAGTGCAATCACAACGGCTCCAAGAACGATCCGGTACCATCCGAACGCCTTGAAATCATGTCTGCGGATATAATTCATCAGGAACTTGATGACAAAAATCGATACCACAAAGGAAACCACGCACCCGAGCAGAAGCACCGCGGCCTCGATCGCGGTAAACGACAGACCGAACTTTGCCAGCTTCAGCACGGAAGCGCCCAGCATCGTCGGGATCGCGAGATAAAAGGTGTATTCCGCTGCCGTCGTCCTGGACAGGCCGATCAGGATACCGCCGATAATCGTAGCGCCCGAACGTGACGTTCCGGGGACCATGGCCAGGCACTGGAAAAGTCCGATAATCACGGCATCCTTAAAGGAAATCCGACCGATTTTTGATACTCGCGGTTCCCTGTTTTTATTCCTGTTTTCAATGATGATGAACAGGATACCGTAGAGGATCAGCATCGCAGATACCACCTGCGGATTGTACAGATGCTCATCCATCCAGTCGTTCAGCGGGAACCCGATGATGATTGCCGGAATAACCGAGACAATGATCTTCAGCCAGAGGACAATTTTGTCCATGTAGATATATTTGTCCGCAAACCTCTGAAAGCCGCCGGCGGCGCCTTCTGTCTGCGGCTTGGAAAACTGCGTCCTTGCCGGTGCGTTCTTCGATGTGTGGAAGGGCCAGAGCTTTTTGAAATAAATCACAACAACAGCCATGATTGCGCCGAGCTGAATAACGACATCAAACATGCTGACGAAGGATTTGCTCATATCAAGATTCAGGATTTTCTGAAAAAGAATCAGATGACCGGTGCTGCTGATGGGAAGCCACTCGGTAATTCCCTCTACAATGCCCAGGATTACCGTTTTTAACAGTGTAATAAACATTTTATCTCTTTTCTCTCATTAAAATATATACGATACTTTGTGCCTAAGACAAAGGAATCCGGTCTTTACAGCTGTCGTAAAAACCGGATATTCCTCTGACTTCTGTTAGTTTCTGTTGCCCCGCTTCAGAATTTTTGCGATATCGATCAGGTCCAGCGTCTTGATGTCGGTGTTCTCCAGAGAAGTGGCAAGCGCTCTCGCCGTATCTACCGCAGTAATGACATTTACGCCGGTTTCGATGGCATTCCTTCGAATCACAAAGCCGTCTCTGGAGTGCTCTGCGCCCTGTTCCGGGATATCAATAACCAGATCAATCTTATGACCGAGAATCAGATCCATAAGATTCGGGCTCGGCTGCTCGATTTTGTTGACCGGAACCGCGTGAACGCCGTGCTCGTTCAGGTATTTTGCAGTCCCCCGCGTCGAGAAGATCTTGTATCCGAGATTTTCAAATCTCTTGATGATCGGTGCGATCTCCTCCTTTTCACTGTCGCGGACCGTCACGATCATGTTCTTGTATTTCGGAAGACGCACACCGGCTCCGATAAAGGCCTTGTAAAGTGCTTCGTTAAAGGATTTTGCGATACCAAGACATTCTCCGGTGGACTTCATCTCCGGTCCGAGGCTGATATCGGCGTCACGGATCTTCTCAAAGGAGAACACCGGCATCTTGATTGCCATATAGTCTGCCTCAGGCTGCAGACCGGGCTCGTATCCGAGTTCGCGGATCTTGTGGCCGAGGATCACCTGTGCAGCCAGCGGAACGATCGGGATTCCCGTAACCTTGCTGATATAGGGAACCGTACGGGAAGATCTCGGATTTACCTCAATTACGTAGACCTCGTTTTTATATACAATGAACTGGATATTGATCATACCGAGAACATGGAGAGCATTCGCAAGCTTACGGGTGTCGGTTTCAATTTTTTTCTTGATTTCATCCGAAAGATCCTTTGCCGGATACACAGAAATACTGTCTCCGGAGTGGATGCCCGCGCGCTCGATATGCTGCATGATCCCGGGGATCAGAATGTCCTCGCCGTCGCAGACCGCGTCGACTTCAATCTCCGTCCCGGCCAGATACTTATCGACAAGAATCGGATGCTCCTGCGTATAGCGGTTGATCACACCGATGTACTCCCGGATATCGTCATCACTGATCGCAATCTGCATGCCCTGTCCGCCCAGAACATAGGACGGCCGCACCAGAACCGGGTATCCGAGCTCATTGGCTACCTTGACACCCTCTTCCGCGGTAAATACGGTTCCTCCCGAAGCTCTCGGGATTCCGGTCTGTCGAAGGATCTGATCAAATCGCTCCCTGTCCTCGGCTGCATCCACATCCGACGCAGAGGTCCCGAGGATCGGAACGCCCATCTTCATCAGAGCCTCGGTCAGCTTAATCGCGGTCTGACCTCCAAACTGCACGACAGCCCCATCCGGGTGTTCGACATTCACGACATTTTCCACATCTTCAGGCGTCAGCGGCTCAAAATAGAGCTTGTCCGCGATGTCGAAGTCGGTCGAAACGGTCTCCGGATTGTTGTTGATGATAATGGTTTCGTAGCCTTCCTTTTCAAATGCCCAGGTGGCGTGGACGGAGCAGAAGTCGAACTCGATTCCCTGTCCAATCCGGATCGGACCGGAACCAAGCACGAGTACCTTCTTACGGTCTCCGGTCGAAACCGCCTCATTCTCGCCGCCGTATACCGAATAGAAATATGGCGTCTCCGCGGAAAACTCGGCAGCGCATGTGTCAACCATCTTATACGCAGCTGTGATTCCCGCCTGCTTCCGCATCTCCTTGACCTCATCCTCGGAGAGCGTACCATTCAGCTTTGCAATCAGATAATCCGGGAACTCCATGCGCTTTGCCTCGCGCAGAGTCTCCTCATCGATCCTTCCGCTCTTCAGCGTATTCTCCATCTCCACAAGTCTTGCGATCTTGTCGATAAACCAGATATCGATCTTCGTGATGGAATGAATCCGATCATACGGAATTCCTCTTCGCAGCGCCTCCGCGATTCTCCAGATCCGCATATCATCGATGATAGACAGATCGTGGATCAGCTGATCTTCGGAAAGGCCGGTGAAATCATAGCTCATAAGAGAATCTACATGCTGCTCCAGCGAACGGATCGCCTTCATCAGCGCTCCCTCGAAATTCGTGCAGATACTCATGACCTCTCCGGTAGCCTTCATCTGCGTTGTCAGTGTACGCTTCGCCGTGATGAATTTATCAAACGGAAGTCTCGGAATCTTGACGACACAGTAGTCCAGCATCGGCTCAAAACTGGCGAAGGTCTTTTTTGTGATTGCGTTCGGAATCTCGTCCAGCGTGTAGCCGAGTGCGATCTTCGCGGCAACCTTTGCGATCGGATAACCGGTGGCCTTGGAAGCAAGCGCGGACGAACGGCTCACACGCGGATTGACCTCAATGACACAGTACTCGAAGCTGTCCGGGTTCAGCGCGTACTGCACGTTGCACCCGCCGGTGATTCCCAGCTCCGTGATAATATTCAAAGCAGATGTCCGGAGCATCTGATACTCCTTGTCTCCGAGCGTCTGAGACGGAGCAACGACAATTGAATCGCCGGTGTGCACGCCGACCGGATCGATATTCTCCATGTTGCAGACCGTGATGACATTTCCCGCGGAATCGCGCATCACCTCATACTCGATCTCCTTCCACCCGCCGATATATCGCTCGACCAGAACCTCGTGCACGCGGGAAAGCCGCAGTCCGTTTGCCAGGATCTCTCGCAGCTCATTCTCATTATGCGCGATACCACCGCCGGATCCTCCAAGTGTATAGGCCGGGCGCAGCACCACCGGATAACCGATCTTCTCCGCAAACCGTATGCCGTGCTCCAGGCTGTGAACGACCTCGGACGCCGCAACCGGCTCGCCGATTTTTTCCATGGTATCCTTGAACATCTGACGGTCTTCTGCCTTCTTGATCGTAAGAGAGGTTGTGCCGATCAGACGGACATTGTTCTCCTTGAGAAAGCCGCGGTCCTCCAGCTCCATGGCGAGATTCAAACCCGCCTGTCCTCCCATGGTCGGAAGCACGCTGTCCGGCTTTTCCTTCAGGATCAGCTGTTCCACCACCTCAACAGTCAGAGGCTCGATGTACACCTTGTCCGCGATATCTCCGTCCGTCATGATGGTCGCCGGATTCGAGTTCAGAAGTACAACCTCTACGCCCTCCTCCTTCAGGGAACGGCAGCACTGCGTTCCCGCATAGTCAAACTCCGCCGCCTGTCCAATAACGATAGGACCGGAACCAATTACCAGTACCTTCTTAATACTCATATCCCTGGACATTACTGGTCACCTCCCATCATTCTGATAAATTTGTCAAACAGGTACGCAGAGTCCTGCGGCCCCGGGCATGCCTCGGGATGGAACTGCGTCGTAAAAATATGCTTTCCTTTATAGCGAAGGCCTTCGTTTGTCCTGTCATTTACATTCACATAGGCAGGCTCCGCGATCTCCGGGTCTACCGTATCTGTGTCCACGACATAGCCGTGGTTCTGCGAAGTGATATAGACCCGTCCGGTTTCCAGATCCTTCACCGGGTGATTTCCGCCTCTGTGACCGTATTTCATCTTCTTTGTGTTGAATCCAGCGGCAAGCGCCATAAGCTGATGCCCCATGCAGATCGCATAGATCGGCACGTCCGACTCGTACAGCTTTCGCACCTCCCGGATTTCACCCGGACAGTCCTGGGGATCACCGGGGCCGTTTGTCAGCATAATTCCGTCCGGATGGCCCGCCAGAACCTCTTCGGCCTTAGTCCACGCCGGATACACCGTGACATCACAGCCTCTCTGATTCAGAGAGCGGATGATATTGTACTTCACACCGAAATCCATCAGCGCCACCTTATATGTCTGGCCGGTGCGCTTTCCGGATACCGGAGCCTCGGGATCGGCATCTTTATATGCAGGGCTCGTAATCCCGCCTACAACCGTATCCGTAGCGGGCCAGAATTCCTTTTCCGTACAGGTAACCTCTTCCACCTCGTTCCCGGTTTTGTATGCCCTTATCTCCGGCAAAACCTTGTCCGGAACAACATCGGGATCCGTGGTGATCATCCCGTTCATCGTACCGGATTCGCGAAGGATCTTTGTCAGAGCACGTGTGTCGATTCCCTCAATTCCTGGAACATCATACCGTTTCAGAAACGCCTGAATGGTGTCCTCCTCCCGGAAATTGCTGGGAACTCTTGACAGTTCATGGACAATGAATCCGTCCATATATGGCCTCAGAGATTCCTGATCTTTGTAGCAGATCCCATAATTTCCGATCAGCGGGTATGTCATGCAGACAGCCTGTCCCGAATAAGACGGGTCCGTCAGAACCTCCTCATATCCGGTCATAGATGTATTGAAGACGATCTCGCTTATGACAGTCTTTCTGGATCCTATACTTTTTCCCGTAAATACATGCCCATCTTCTAGAATCAAATAAGCTTTCATTTGCGTGCTCCTTGTTCAATCCACAGCATCTACAGTGTGTGACAGAATATAATGATCCTTCAGCGGGGCATAGGTTTCTGCATAACCCGCGAATCACGTATTCCTTCTTGTATTGTTCTTCTGACCGATTATAGCACAGGTTCCCGGATCTTTCCTCTTAAAATTACGAATTTATAAAAATCCTGAACATGCCGTGCTACTGTTCACGCATAGCTGACCAGGCAAGGATTTCACAGCACCTTTGCCTGAGCATTACTGGCTGTTAAAAGATTTATCCGTAACTTCTTCATTGGATGAATAGCGAGGGCTTTGCGATGAGCACTTAGCGGGCGCTTGCGTCCGCCTTTTTTTACGCGAACAGTGAGCCGCAGCCGAATGCGAAGTATTCGTGTGCAGCGAGCGTCGCGATAGCGAGATAAAACTCGCGCAGCGTGTTTTATCTCGTTCCGCAAAAGAAAAGCCACGGGAACACGAATATGTGCTCCTGTGGCTGTACATTCATTCTTTCACTGTAATCAAAGTAACTGGCATCAACTCTTACCGGCCTCTTCTTTCCGTTTCCTGTTTTCGGGCAAAAAGAAAGTGCAGGAAGCGGGACTTGAACCCGCACAGTATTGCTACCACAGGCACCTGAAGCCTGCGCGTCTGCCAATTCCGCCATTCCTGCATTTACTGATATTCAATGTCGTGTGCATTTTCTGTCGCTCACAACGATGATTATCTTACCAGACCTTTCCGTGATTGTCAACTGTATTTTGTTCTTTTTTTAATTTTAATTTGATTTCTTTTTTGTTTTTTTCTTACGTGCGGTCTTCTTCCTGACCGAGTAACCAAAACTGCCCAGTTCTCTTCCCAGCTCGTAATATTTTCCGTGGGAATATGCCGCCAGTCCGGTTTTCTCAAGCCGAAAGCTCCCTCTTTCATCCATATACCGGCTGTCTGCCTGAATGCACACGACCTCGGCAAGAAACATGTCATGGGTTCCGAGCTCGAGCACCTGTCTTACCCTGCACTCAATATTCACGGGAGATTCCTCGATAACCGGCGCCTGGACCCGGATTCCCCTGCCCGGTGTCAGGTGACAGGCCTCGAACTTGTTCAGGTCTCTTCCAGATCTTACGCCGCAGAAATCTGCCGCCCGCACCAGACGGTCCGTGGTAAGATTCACAACGAACTCGCCGTGCTCTTTCAGCAGATGCCAGGAATAGCGGCTGCGGCGGACGGAAATCGACAGCATCGGAGGGTCGGAACATACCATTCCGGCCCAGGCGACCGTAAGGATATTCGGAATACCCGACGCATCATAGGAGGCGACATCTGCCTTTTCCCGATAGGTCCGGTCCGTCTGTCCGGGCACCTCTCCCGCCACACTGATCATAACCGCAGGCACAGGATACAGAAAATTTCCGGGCTTATCAAATACGATTTTTTCGCTCATAATATTCTCCCCCTGATGAACAGGCTCTTGAAACCTTCCTCTTTCCGCCAGAAGAACGGTCTTAATGCCCTTCTCACCCTGCAAATCGTTTCTTAATTAAAGAGTACAAATAAAACTTACAGAGTACGAATAAAACGGTCGAAGGCTTCCTGTCCTTCCGGCGTACGCTTGTAAACGCCCGCATCCTCCAGGACATGCAGGAACACCTCTCCGATTTCCTCTTTCAAGATGTCATCGATGTTTGACGCATCGAGCGTGCCATGCCGCTTAATAATCTGTTCCGCCCAGTCCGCATGCTTTTCAAGCTCCTTGTCAGCCCGGAGATCCCTTCCCGCAAGAATGGCATCCCTTAAATCTGCCATTTCCTTCTTCAGCCGTGATGGCAGAACCGCCAGACCCATCACCTCAATCAGGCCGATATTTTCCTTTTTGATATGATGCAGCTCCGCATGCGGATGGAAGACTCCCAGCGGATGCTCCGCCGTTGTAATATTATTCCGAAGAACCAGATCCAACTCATAATTGGCGCCGCGTTTCCGTGCGATCGGCGTTATCGTATTGTGTAAGCTTCCGTCTGTCTCCGCATAGATGAACGCATCTTCATCGGTATACCCTCTCCAGGCGTCAAGAATTTTGTCCGCGAGCGCAACAATGCGTTCCGTATCCGGACCGGATAGGCGGATGCAGGACATCGGCCATTTCACGATTCCGGAATTCACATCCTCGAAGCCGGATACGGTAAAGCTTCGCTCCACCGGTGCCTTGGCCATGGCGAATTCATAATGGCCGCCCTGGAAATGGTCATGACTGAGTATAGATCCCCCTACAATCGGAAGATCCGCATTAGATCCCACAAAATAATGCGGGAACATCTTTACGAAGTCAAATAGCTTACAGAAGGTCGCGTGCTCGATCTTCATCGGGATGTGCTGCGAATTGAACACGATGCAGTGTTCATTATAATACACGTAGGGAGAATACTGGAAGCACCAATCGGAATTCTGGATGGTCACCGGTATCACTCTGTGATTTTCTCTCGCCGGATGGTCCGCTCTTCCGGCATATCCCTCATTTTCCTTGCAAAGCTGGCATTTGGGATATCCGGACGGCTTCGCGTTTCTCGCCGCCGCGATTGCCTTCGGGTCCTTTTCCGGCTTCGACAGATTAATCGTGATATCCAAATCCCCATACTCTGTTGACGTCTTCCATTTCATATCCTTCGCGATCCGATATCTGCGGATGTAATCCGTGTTTCTGGAAAAATCATAGTACCAGTCGGTCGCCTTCACAGAAGATTCCTGATACAGCTTCCGGAATTTCAGGATCACTTCAGATGGTCTCGGCGTCAGGCACCCCATCAGACGTGTGTCGAAAAGATCGCGGTACACAATGCTGTCTCCGCCTGTAAGCCCTCTCGAAACCGCATCGTCGGTCAGCTCCTTCAGCGTCTCTTCCAGTTCTGTACCCGATGCGATCCGCTCCTCGTTCAGCGTTGACGCATAGGCCATTACCTCTTCCCGGCTTCCCTCATAGCTGTTCTTTCCTAAAGTCATCAGAATCTGATTGACCGTGTAAATAATATCCTCCGTCTCAATAAGTCCTGTATAAAGCCCGTATCCTGCAAGCCTCGTTACCGCATTATCTATATTGCTCATACCTTCCTCCGTTCTGCAGACATTGGCTGCATCATTATCCCTGTTAACGCCCTATCGGGACGATTCCTCTTCTTCCATAAAATACATTCTCGAATTGAAATCCGCGAAATATCTTGTGTTCTCGTTGTATCCGGTTCCGCAGTATGCGCCCTGCAGCTTTACACCGGCCTTCATCAGAACCGCACCGCTCGTTTCGATCTCCTCCTGCTCGCCTGGCATTGTAACAAACCGGGCGATCATATTCTGAAGGACGGAGCCCTGACGTACATGAACCGGTGCGGCGGTATTGATCAGATCTCCGAAATCACGGATATCATGACGCTTTGCCATATTATAGAAATGATAACGGCTTCTTTCCTTCAGTCCTCTCGCCCGATACATTTCAAACGGATGATTCGCCTCGGTCAGATTCTGGAAAATCATGCCGACACCCCGTTTTCGGTCCGTAGAGACAGCTGTCCACTCCACGATGTTTCCGAACCGTCCGCGGTAAAAATCGCCAAACTGAAATACATCGCGCCATTCCTTGTAGAGTGCGATCTGCTTTCGAATTTCATCCAGCTCCCGCTTTCCGAGATCATTTAGATTAAGCTCGTACCCGAGTGTACCGAAGGCCGCTATATTAAACCTCGTGTCAAGCGGCGTCTCCCGCAATGTCTGATGATTCGGGCTCGCCGATACATGAGCGGTCATCACCGATGCCGGATATCCGTAGCTGTAGCCCTGCTGAATTCTCGACCGCATGACAGGATCCGTGTCGTCGCTCGCCCAGATCTGCGGAAAATAGCAGAGTACTCCGAGATCAAAGCGGCAGCCTCCTGCCGCGCAGCCTTCGAACAAAATATCCGGAAACTTCTCGGTGAGCGCTTTTGCCAGGCGATAAAATCCGCAAATGTACCGATGCGCGGTCTCCCCTTGACGTTCCGGCGGAAGTGAAGGGGAATAAATGTCCGACATGATGCGATTCATATCCCATTTCACATAGGAGATCTTTCCGGAGGAAAATACCTCGCTCATTTTGGCGATCAAATAATCGACCACCTCCGGATTTGCCAGATCAAGGATCATTTGATTTCTCCCCTCTGCGTGGGGCTTTCCGGGGATCTGCATCGCCCAGTCCGGATGGGCCTCATAGAGCCGACTCTTTCGGCTGATCATTTCCGGCTCCACCCAGATTCCGAACAGAAGCCCGAGATCCTCCATCTTTTGCGAGATCTGTGAGAGCCCGCCCGGAAGCTTTGCTTTATTCACATCCCAGTCTCCGAGAGAGCTGTCATCGTTGTTCCGCTCACCGAACCAGCCGTCGTCCATGACGAACAGCTCGATTCCGACATCCTTCCCCGCCTTTGCCAGTCGAAGGAGACGGCTCTCATTAATCTTAAAGTAGGATGCCTCCCAGCTGTTCAGAAGGACGGGTCTCGCCTTATGCTTCCAGGCTCCTCTGCTGATGTGCTCACGGACAAAATGATGCATGGACAGACTCATTCCCGTGAAGCCCTTGTTGGAACAGGTCATCACAGCCTCCGGCGCCTCAAACTCCTCTCCGGGCGAGAGCGTAAACGAAAAATTCTGCGGATTGATCCCGGATACAAACCGGGTCTTGCCAAAGGAATTCACTTCCGCCGCTTCGTAATGATTGCCGCTGTAAACCAGGTTCAGACCGTAGCAGAGACCGGAGGACTCCGTCGTCTCCTCTCTGTGCAGCATCACAAACGGGTTGCTGCGATTGGAGGAAGAGCCGGCGTTGGAGGAATTCACGATTTTCCCGGAGACGACAGGCGTATCCGACCGGTACATTTCTCTCGCCCAGGCGCCGTGAAACATGCTCATGATATATCCGCCGTCTTCAAAATCAAGCTGCGTGCTCATCAGCCGGTTCAGCACCACCGCTTCCTCGCTGTCATTGATAATACGGCTTGATCTCGCAATGACATCACAGTCTTCAAATACATAGTAGTGAAGCTCCAGACGGAGGTCATAGGAGGCATCCTTCAACGTAACCAGCAGATGTGAAAAACGCTCCCCGCAAAAATTCTCCGTGTCCTTCTGTTCCTGTCCGTTTCTGCTTCCAAACTGCGAACCGGGAAGGGTGTGATATTCCGGCTTCTCATCACAGATCTGCGCCTCTTCAAACAGAAAATCCGATGTCACACTTCCGTCTGCGTGCGTAACCTCTACAAACGGTTCCCGAATATCTCCCTTTCCGAGAGAAGACATCTCCAGGCGAAGATCCTCCAATGTCAGTTCCATATGTTCCGGATTATAGGAAATCATATTCCCCGCAGGAAAAGCCCGTTTCTCTTCCAGACATACTGCATCCTGCAGCAGCTCTTCATCTGACTTTTCCGAAAAATCTCCCAGGGAGACGCCGTAATACAGATGCTCCAGATGGCCGCTGGGCAGAACCTGAAAGATGTAGGTCGTCTTTGGTGTTCCGAGCATAAATACGTTCTTAATTTTCCTGATCATTCTATTTTCCTCTCAATATGCGCGGACGGCTGCCGATTTTTTTATATCTTTGCGATTCTTATACCTGTTGCCTTCGAAATCGCAAAAAGCCTCGTACGCGCGCTTCGCGACAGGCGACCTTTCTGCGTTTTGGAAGAGCTGTTGATGTTTTGATACAGTATAAGTCCCCGCGGCACATCCTTCAATGTAATTATGTTGCAAGTCAATGTAAAAAAAGACCACCGCCGCGCATACGCTTCCATGCCGGCGCCAGCCTTTTTTTGCAGTGAAATCACCTGCCGTATGATTCATGATTCCTGCAAATTATTCCTGCGAATTCTTTCCCTGGCTATTTTCGCGAAGCTTGCTTGTCACCTCCGCCATTTTTTTGTCGCTGAGCCGATAGAAGCTCCGGAACACGATAAACGCAACGACAAGCAGCAGTGCAGACGGAATCGTCATCCACAGGCGCAGTCCGCCAAGGGTCGCGGCGCTCTGTGCGGCTGCCTCCGTATCCAGTCCGATCCATTCAATCGCAAGTCCTGAAAGAAAAGCTGCGACACCGGAGGCGAGCTTTACGGTAAAGGTCTGCATGGAGAAAATTACGGATTCTTCCCGCTTTCCATTCTTTACCTCACCATAATCGACAGCATCGGACAGGAAGATCGTAAGCATGACATTCAGAACACCGTAAGCCGCATAAACCAGAATGCCCGGAATCATCAGGACGATCCAGGAACCCCTGTAGATACCGCTGAAGGCGAAGGCAAGAAGGATCAGGAACCCGGCGATCTGAAGCACAATGGTTACCGCAAAAAGATGAAGCTTCTCCGCCTTCTTCCGGAAAACCGGAACAAGCATCATGAATACCACCTGCGCGAGGAAGCATCCCGCTGTAAAGACGCTGTATACATCGGTATTTCCAAGATCAAACTGGAAGAAATACAGAATCAGATTGCCGACAATATCAAGTGCAAGATAGACCAGGATTACCGCCGCCACAACGCAGAGCGCCTGATCGTTGCGAAGAAGCGAGCCGAACATCTCTTTGATCGATGCGGATTTCATCTCCTCCGGCTTCTTCTCCGGGACATTTTTCACGAATACGATCTCTGAAATGGTAAATACTACGGCAATGATCAGCGCCCAGTAGCGGAATCCAATCCGATAACCGGCAAGTGCTGTCGTCCCGGACAGCGCCGGTACGACAACCATCGTCAAAACGGTAGGAATCGCATCGCCGATTCCGGAGCTGGAACGTGCAAGGGATGAGAGCTGCTCTCTGTCCTTGCCCGGCTCTGTGATCGCCGGAATCATGGACCAGAAAGGAATATCCATCAATGTATAGGTGACTCCCCATGCCAGGTAAATCAGCGTCAGCCATACCTTCATGGAACCGGCCTTCATGCTGTCCGGTACCGCAAACAGCGCATAAACGGTCAGAGCGTTCAACACCGTGCCTGACAGAATCCAGGGGCGGAAACGCCCCCATCTCGTCCTCGTCTTCGCCACTACAATTCCCATGATCGGGTCATTCAGCGCATCAAAGATTCTGGCTCCCATCAGCACAGCCCCAATAAACGCGCTGCTGATTCCAAGCACAACATTATAATAATAAAGCAGATAGCTGTTAACAAGCATGTATACGATATCCTTGCCAAAGGCGCCAAAGCAGAACGCCGCCTTATTCCGTATTGTCAGTTTCATCTAAGCCCCTCCATTTTCTCACTATTTCCTCTGTCCGGATTTTTCCTGGTCCTCTTCCTTGCATCACTCTGTTTCTGCGCATTTTCCCATTTTCAAATCCATAGCTGTTTTTACCGCCTTATAAGCGCCGTCATAGATCCCTGCCTTCTTGTTCCTGATGATATTCCCGCACATATCCTTCAAAAGTACATCATCCTCCAGGAAAAGATCCGTCATCTGCAGAATATGCGGGAGATCCCGGCACTCCAGCGTCCCGTCTCCGATCTCCGCCGAATGGATGGCGCCCCATTTTTCGTGTCCGCCGATTCGTCGGATAAACAGCTTCGGCACGGGATAGAACGAAAGCTCGCTCGGCTTTGTAACCAGAACATCACAGCTCCTCATCAGAAGATTGGTGCAGTACACCGCCTCGAAGATATTTTCGTGCCAGAAGGCGTGGACGCCCTCGACCGCATCGTCTGTCAGAGCCCTTGCGGCAAATTCCACTGTGTCCTTCCAGTTGTTGAAATGCACCTCAGAAACCTGCGACAGACCGCTGATCTCCGAAACCAGCTCATCCCATACATTCCGGTAATCACCGACGTTGATGTAGAGCACAGCTTTTTTCTTGCGGATTGATGGAAGCAGATGACGAATGATCCCTGCAAAAATCTCCTTCTGTGCGCCGGCTCCTCCGATCGTCAATAGGAAGCGTATCGGATGGCCGTTCTCTTTTCTGCGGATCCTCGCTGCGCAGTCCTCATCCACGTTCCGGACAAGCTCATCATCTACATAATGGCCGGTATAGAGCAGCGATTCCGACGGCATAGGACAAAGCACCCGGTTTCCGTCCATTCCGTTCAGAATCCGGTAACCCTGATATGCCTGATGCGTCTGCACCGTGTGGACGCTTCCCTCCGCCAGGTGAAGCGCCATAGGCCAGTTGTCCGGTATTGCGTTCACCACATACTTCATCCCCGCGTGGACCGCCGCCTGTGCCGGCCACACATGCGTACCGATCACCGGGATATCCTTCGGAACATTCCGGAACACCGCAGCCATGATCTCTGCATTCTTCTGATCCGAAGCATTGTAGGAAAGCTTTCGAAAGCCCTCGTAGTTCAGCGGCTCCCAGACCATCTTGTTGAACAGTCTGCTCTTCTGGGACAGTCTGGAGCCCATCGAATACAGATCGTTCTGTGCCCGTATCACCTTTGTGCACGCCGTCTGCGGATATGAATTCAGATCCATCCAGTAAGGTTTATAGCCCATCGCATGCGCACAGGAAGCCATCGCCATCGAGATCCGGTAATGGCCGAATCCCATCCGGATATTGCCGACGATAATTCCCTTCTCTTCGTCAAACTCCTCCTCACCGGCCTCATCGTCCTCCGGAAGGCAGATGTCACTGACGCCGAGCGACTCCCCGATATACCGGTTTTTCCGGATGATCGTACGGTATGAGACATCTGCATCATCGCCATACTTCCTGCCAAACCTCTTCCCGGACGCCACTGCTTTCCGATAGTCTCTTTCCCGGATCCTGTTCCCGAAAATTTCTCTTGCTTTTTCTTCCATCGCACCCTCCTTCGATTATGTATCCCGAATCACAATTCCCTTCACCAGAATATCCACGACCTCCTGCAAGGCCGAATGATAGGTCAGTCCGTTCTCCAGCAGAATATCCCTTTGAAAAAATTGCTCCAGCGTTGCTTCCATCATTGTCTGAAAAACAGGGATCGAAAATCTGCGGATCTTTCCCTGCCGCATTCCTTCCTTCAACAGTTCCACGGTCGATTCCCACCCGCCTTCCAGCCGTTCCTGCAAATGCCGGTATACAGCCGGATATTTTTCACGAAGGTTGTACAGCTGTCGAAAATCCACATTCTGATACCGGTCCGGCATAACGCCGAGAATTCTTCTGATTTGCTCTACAATATCCATCTGCCGATCCTCATACACCCTCCGCTCATCCTCTTTTATCGAATCAAAGATGTAATCCACCATGTCGTACAGCAGATGCTTTTTGTCCGGAAAATTTACATATAACGTTTTCTTGCTGCGATGAAGCTCACCCGCAAGATCATCCATCGTAAACTTCATACCTTTCCGGTTAAACAGCCGCACCGCAGCCTCCAGAATATCCTCCCGGATGTTCTGCTCGGGTGACTCCTCCTCTGACGAAACATCATACAAAGGCGCGGCGTCTGTACTCTTTCGTTCTGCGTCAAAACCACTCATATCCGAATCCCCCTGTCTTCTGTAAATGCCATTTAAGATAACCGGTGACGCAAATCAGGAAACTAATTTGTGTCTTATAGTTTCCATGAAGTAATTTTACCACTTCTTTCATCGGAGTATAAGAAACTATTTTCACAAAAATAGTTTCTTGTATTTGTGCGAATTGTCTTCGATCAAGAATCTTAAAAAAAGACCCCTCCGGACATTCCGAAAGGATCTCTTCCTATATACCTATACCAATAGTTATTTACCTCTATGAATTGTTGATGTTCCGAACGGTCTCTCCGACCAGCAGCCGGCCTTCCACTCCGATTTCCTCGATAATACTCGATTTGCGGTTTACCACCATTTCGATCAGCTTCTGTGCGGCCAGTCTTCCGATTCCCTCCGCATCCTGCCGATATGTCGTAAGAGCCGGCTCCATAATCTGCCCGACATCGATCCCGTCATATCCCACACAACTCACGTCCTGCGGAACCCGGTATCCGAGTTCACGCAGCACCCGCCGTCCTCCGATGTAGGAAAAATCATCGGAGAACATGATAGCCGTCGGCTTCTCGCTCCTGCTCATGATCTTCTTCAGGATCTCATTGTTGTACTTCGGATCGTTATACCTTCCGTCATAAACCGAGACTTCGTCCTCGCCGATGCCGGCCTCCCGAAGTGCGCGATAAAATCCTGCCAGCCGTTTCTGTGTGACAAGCGTATCCTCACCGTGAATAAAAGCAATTCGTCTGTGTCCGCACCCTATCAGGTACTTGGTAAGCTCATACCCGCCCTGTTCATTGTCCGACATCACACAGCTGTGATTCTTCACCTGAAAGTCAATTGTGATAAAGGGAATCTCACTTCTGACCAGCTGCACAATTCCCGGCGCGTGAAAATTCACGTTCGCAATCAGAATTCCGTCACATTTCCGGTAGCGCACATGCTGGAGAAAGGAATCCCCCACCATCTTCTGGCTGATAAAGGTAATATCATATCCCAGACGTTCCAGCTCCTTCTTGGCGCTGTTCAGAATCACCGAAAAAAAAGGATGCATCAATCCGGAAGATGTTTCATCCTCGAACACGACCCCGATGTTGTGCGAGATATTTGTCCGGAGGAGAATCGCCGATGGATCCGGGTGATAGTCCATTTCCTCAGCTATTCTGCGGATTCTCCGGGACGTCTCCATGGAAACATCCTTATATCCGTTCAACGCCTTGCTGACCGTCGCCACAGATACCCCGCACTTCTTCGCGATGTCACGAATCGTCACGGGCCGTTTCATCGTCGCCTCGTCTCTCTCTTTTTCCATACCGGCATTCCCCTGCTGTCCCTCTGATGCATACCTTATGTCTGCCATGTTCCGTACCTGTGCTTTCTGAATAACTTCCGATCCTGCTGATGTTTTAAAAGGTAGCTGTTATAGCAGTCCTGTAAAACAAAAATATTACAGTCCTGTTTTAAATCTGCTTATTGTAATCCCTACTATTATTATAAAGAATATTTTGAAAAATTCCAGAAAAACAGTGTTTTTTATCGGAAGTTTTATCGGAAGTTTCTCGAATTCGGGATGTCGTATGCGATACTACCTGCAAAAGCCCCACTTGCTTTATGCAAGCGATACCGTCAACTCTTGCAGTGACTCAGAACCTTTCCTATGCTGTCATGAAACACCAGATCCGCGTCGCCGTCGCGCACCGTTCTGTCGCGGTTGATCAAAACCAGATATGTACCTGTGAAGTAATCAACTAGGTTTGCGGCCGGGTATACGCTCAGCGATGTTCCTCCCACAATCATCATATCGGCTTCCCGGCAGGCGCGCTCCGCATTCCGCCATGCCTCCTCCGGAAGCATCTCCCCGTACAGCGTAACATCCGGACGGACAATTCCCGTGCATCCCGGTTCGCTGCATTTCGGGACCGGCTCCCTGCTCTTGAAAATATAATCTGCCGGATACCGTTTATGACAGCGGTCACAGTAATTGCGAAGTGTTGAACCGTGAACTTCATACACCTTCCTGCTTCCCGCCTTCTGGTGCAAGCCGTCTATATTCTGTGTGATGACACAGTCAAGCTTCCCATTTTTCTCCATTTCTGCGAGCTTTCTGTGCGCCGCGTTCGGTTCGATCCCCTCTACATTCATCTTTTGTCGGTAAAATTCATAGAAAACTTCCGGATGCTGATACAGACAGTCGCAGCTCAGCAGATACTCTGGCGAATAGTTCTCAAACTTCACGTCGTGCTGGTTGTACAGACCGTCCTTGCTTCGAAAATCAGGAATCCCGCTCTCCGTCGATACGCCTGCTCCTCCAAAAAACACGATATGACGGCTTGCGCGGATCATCTCGTTCAACGCTTCATACTTTTGCTCTTCCTCAAGTCCCGCCAGATAACGAACCCGATCCGATCTCTTCTCATACTTGTCGATATACATAGCCACACCCCTCTCTGTTATTCCAGCCTTCTGTAATTTCAGCTTTCTGTTGTTTCAGCTTTCTATTATCTCAGCTTTCTATTATTTCAGCTTTTTATTATTTCAGTTTTTTATTATTTCAGCTTTTTATTATTTCAGCTTTCTGTTATTTCACAGTTCTTTTATTCCAGCTTTTAGCCGCCATTTACGAAAGCACACAAGGTGACGTTATAACGGTCCCTGCCCTGCAGACAAATCTCCCTGGCAGCCGGTAATGCCGTCTTATATCAGAAAAACCTGCGGTGATAATAGACGTTCTCATCACGAGACGACTCTCTGCGTACCAGAAGAAAGCACACCAGATAAATCACTACAACGACAATCCCGAAGACGAGCGTCGAGGCGCCCGTTCCGAGCATCGCACAGGTATCATAGAGGCCATGCAGAAAAACTGCCAGAATGTAGCCGAAAACGATGCACAAAACCTGCCGGATATGGTGTCCCTCTGCCTGCTGAACCTTTGCTCTTCCATAAAAGGTCCCAAACAGAACACCGAAGCTCATGTGCCCGGGGATCGCGAGCACGGACCTGCCTACCAGCACACCCGGTCCATAGCCCATTTCATAGATAATGTTCTCCATCGCTGCAAATCCGAGCGATGCGAAAACCGAGTATACAATTCCGTCAAATCTGTAGTTAAAAGCAGGATTTTTCCAGGTAACCGACGCCATCAGTGCGTATTTCGTGCCTTCCTCGACAACGGCGACAACCAGAAATGCCATGACCGCGGTATATGCGAGTCCCGACGGATCCAGCGAGGAGCGATCCAGAAAATAACTTCCGATTTTTTCCAGAAGCATCGACAGGAAGGCCGCGACAACACCCATGAAAACAAGGCGGATCAACAGACCGACCGGTTCCTTCTCCACCTTGTCCTGCCGGTACACATAGACCAGAAGAATCAAAGCAGGCAGAACGGCAAGAAAGAGATAAAGAAAGATCACATACAACCCGGGAAGCAAAAGAAACATAAAAATCCCCCTTCCAAATGGTATTTGTTCTCATTATACCATCCGGTCGGGGGATTTCCATATGAATCCTGTGCTTGGCTTTCGCGCTTCAATAACGATATCCGTCAAGCGTCGTCGTGGTCTGTCTGTCATGATGCTCCGCATTCTCGATCAGCAGATTCAGCTCAACCTCCGTACCGATGAAGTCCTGAACGTCACACTCATAGATGGAATTCTCCGTTCGCATCATGAAAAGGCCATCATCATATGCCATTGAAATCACGGGCGACGTGTGAATATACGTCCCGTCATCATACTTCCGGCTGCCGCTTACGCTGCCGACCAGATCCTTTTGTATCATTTTCCAGCTTCTCAGTCTCATACAGATTCCCCTTAAAATATAACTCCCGATAATCTCCTGAAAATCTTTCTGTCTTATTGTACACCAATTTCATGATAAAAGTGTGACATCTTATATATTTTCAAGCGTAGACGAACGGGGCACGGTTCCTGTTCACTCAAAACTATGTATGGCGCGCGTGAACAACGGGGCACGAAGCGAAAAATGACAGGACTGACCGCAATGCGGCCCTCATGTATTTACAGATCCTTATGCGTAATTTCCTGGCCATGTGCCATCTTTGCAACTGCTCCGGATAGTGCGATCAGCGCAATCAGGTTCGGCAGCGCCATCAGTCCGTTAAACAGATCCGACAGATTCCACACAAGCTCTACCTTCAGAACCGAGCCGATCAGAATAAAGACGACAACAATGACCGCGAATGGCTTCACAACCTTTGAGCCGAACATATATTTGATATTCTGCTGTGCAAAGAAAAACCATCCGATGATCGTTGAAAACGCAAAGAAGAGAAGACAAATCGCTACAAACTTCGGACCAAAGGCTCCGAACCCGGTGCTGAAAGCAGCCTGTGCAACCGGTGTGCCGGTAACATCGCCCGCGTACGAAATCGTTGTGCCAAGAACGCCCGACGACAGGATCACCAATGCCGTCATGGTGAGAACGACAAAGGTGTCGATGAATACGCCCACCATAGCAACCTCGCCCTGATCCTGCGGCTTCTCGACCTGTGCCTGTGCATGTGCGTGAGGTGTGGATCCCATCCCGGCCTCATTCGAGAAAAGCCCACGGGCCACACCGAGCCTCAGTGCCTGACGAACGGTAATTCCCGCTCCTGCTCCGACAACGGCCTGAGGGGTGAAGGCACCCACAAAGATAGAGCCGAGCGCCGGCAGAAAATTTCTATAGTTGATAATCAGTATAATCAAGCCGCCAATCAGATAGAGCGCCGCCATGATCGGAACGACTTTCTCCGTGAAGGAAGCGATGCGGCTGATTCCGCCGATAAAAATAAACCCGGCGATGACCGCGACAATGATGCCCATGATCAGCTTATTGGTACCGAAGGCTGTGTGGAACGCATCGCTGATAGAATTCGACTGAACCATATTGCCCATGAATCCGAGTGCGAGGATGATCATAATAGCAAAGAACGATGCCAGGAACTTTCCAAATCCGTTTTTGAACGCCTTGCGGATGTAGTACACCGGGCCGCCGATTACGCCGCCCTGATCATCACGGGATCTTGTGACCTGAGCAAGACACGCCTCCGCATAAATCGTTGCCATCCCGAAGAATGCGGCAAGCCACATCCAGAAAATAGCTCCGGGACCGCCTCCCACAAGCGCTGTCGCGCATCCAGCGATATTTCCCGTTCCAACCTGTGCCGCAATGGCAGTCGCAAGCGCCTGGAACGAGCTCATGCCTTCCTTTCCCGCCTTTGCGCCGTGCAGCGAAAAATTACCGAACACACGGTCCCATGCTCTTTTAAAATGACGAACCTGAACAAACCGGGTGCGGATCGAATAATAAATGCCCGTGCCCACAAGCACGAACAGAAGGAGAAACCACACCTTGTCGTCAATAAGTGCCACGATACTGTTGAGAGCGTCCATTTCTAATCTCCTTTTTGAATTCTTTTCTCACGTATCCGTATCAGGAACCGATTCAAGCTGTGCTCTGCGATTTTATCCATGGCGAAGAAAAAGCTCCAACCACGAGCCGGAATTCCGGCACTGTGAATTGGAGCACTTTTTGCTGAGATAAAGCGGGGACTGTCATCAACAACTCTGTCCTTTTGCCTGAGAGATTCCATATCCGCGTGTTGCTGATACTTTGCACCTTCGGCACCCATTATGGGTTTCTCCAGAGTCTACTCCGTCTTTAGTCTTCGTCTGTACGACACCTGAGAGTTTTACTCCTTCGGCAGGTCCTCCAACATCGATCATACTGAAATGATGCACCTGTCAGATTTCTCTTTTCCTAAAAACATCTACGTAAGTATTAAATTTTAATAAACTATAACATGAATGCACATGACCGTCAATAAAACGGAGGCGTTTTTATTTTTTTGTTATATCACAAAAACGGCTAAGATTTTACAGGACCTTTGCCTGAGCATTACCGGCTGTTAAAAGTTTTATCCGTGACTTTTTCATAAAGTAGATAGCGAGGACTGTCTGACGAAGGCGCTCGCGCCTGAGAAGTTCCGCAGCTTCATAAAAACAGGATAAAACTTTGTTACAGCCAGTTTGCGAATGGCAACAGGACTGTAAAATCCTTGCCGTACATAATTGGGTGGGTGAACAGTAACACCTTTATTATAGCCGGTCAGACGATCAGGTCTGCATACTCCGGCTTCTGCATTCTTTTCCTGGCGTAGGAACAAAGCGGAAGAATTTTCACACCGATCTCTCTCGCATTCCGCGCCACCTCATCGACAAGCTTGCCGGCGATCCCGTTGCCGTTGTACAGAGGATCTACCTCTGTATGCTCAATCACCCAGCGGTTGTCGGACCGCGTAAATGTACATTCTCCCACCTCAAGCTTGCCATCATAGGCCGCCGCGCGGTTCCTGTAATTCTCAAACTGAATCGAAATATTCATAACTTCCTCCCTTCTGCAGAGATCTGACACCGTTTCGCAGTATCTCTCTGGACGCAATCCTATACCTCTTCCTGTGCACTTACATAAAAAGATTATGAAAGCGTATATTCGTTCGGTATTATATGGAAATAGTATATTTATTTATTCCTACAACAGTGGTAGAATTAGGTGATCGTCAAATTGTTCGTCATTTATCTTTATTGGAACAATATTTCACTATTGGGTCCGAAAAAGCATTCTATATTTCAAATATATAATGTTTTCTCAAAACAATATGATACATCTACTTACGGAGGGACTTTTTTATGAGCAAGGAAACCGAAAATGCTTTTGACTTCGAAGATCTGGGTCGCAAAGTTAAAGAGCTTCGGATCAAAAACGGACTGACACAGAACCAGGTTGCCTCTGAGCTTCACGTAACCCCGGGATACATCAGCAACGTTGAGAACAACCGCACGGCAATGTCTCTTCGCGTGCTGTCCTATTACGCAAAACTCACCGGAATCACTCTGGACTCTCTCGTCGGAACAATCGAACCGGAATATCGCACCACCGCCCTTGATAATGAGCTTCTTTCAGTCATTTCCAAATATTCGGATCAAAAGAAGCAGAAGCTTCTGGACATTCTCAAAATCATCGACGAAGAGGATTGAGCGATCCGGCCCGATGTTGCATTTACTCTTTCGAATTCGCACGTCTCAGCCAACTCGAGACCAAAAGCAGCTGCCGTTTTCAGACGGCTGCTTTTGCTCATTTCCTGTATTCTGTTTTTTCATTTGCCTGCCTATTCATTCTTCCTGCTTTTTGACCATTTCATCAGCCGCCGATTCCATTTGTTTCCTTTCCAGTTATTCTTCCTTCACTTACCGGTTTTTCCGGTTTTTCCGTTTTTTGCCTTCTTCCCGCTCGAAAAGGCACAGAAGAAAATAAAAGCCAGAAACAGAACAGCGGCGCACATCCAGCCAATCAGAGCAGCCGGACCCATCGGGGAAAACATGTCATAGTAGCCCTTCAGATAGATGACAATGATAATTGCAGGCACAGCATAGGTAATATATGCTCTGATCTTTTTGGGAAATTTCCAGCCCTTCCCCTCATCTGCCTCCTGAATGAACCGGTCCCAACCCCATCCGGCTTTTCGGGTGCAAAAGAGCACAAAGGCCAGACTTCCCAGAGGCAGAAGATTATTGGAGACGATGAAGTCCTCCAGATCAAGAATATGAGTTCCCTCTCCCAGCGGCTGAAAGGAAGACCAGAGATTATAGCCGAATACACAGGGGAGGCTGAGCAGAATAATTAATGCCGCGCTAATCAAGACGCTCTTTTTTCTTGTCCATCCGAACAGATCCATCGCAAAGGCGATAATATTCTCAAACACGGCAATCACCGTGGTCAATGCCGCAAACGACAGAAAGATAAAAAACAACGCTCCCCAGATTCTCCCGCCCGGCATCCGGCTGAACAGATTCGGTATCGTCAGGAAAATAAGGCTTGGCCCGGCATCCGGCTCGATTCCATACGCAAAGCAGGCCGGAATGATGATAAATCCCGCCATCAGCGCTACGAAGGTATCCAGAGCCGTGATCGTCACCGCCTCACCTGTCAGGCTCCTCTCCTTATTCAGATAGGACCCGAAGATCAGCATGGCGCCGATTCCGATCGACAGCGTAAAGAAAGCCTGGCTCATCGCCGCAAAGATGACATTTCCGACACCCTTTTCAACCATGTTCTGAAAATCCGGAACCAGATAGAATGCGATTCCCTTTTCCGCTCCCTTCAAAAATACAGAATGAACGGCCAGCACTACCATCAAAGCCAACAGGCAGGTCATCATGACCTTGGTCACCCTTTCCACGCCGTTCTGAATTCCAAAATAACAGATCACAAAACCAATCAGACATACGAGGATTGTCCAGAAGGCCATGTTCGGCGCATGGGAGAGCATCGAGGCATAATCGGACTTAATTGTCACATTATCCGCTCCCACGAATGCGCCACGGATATGAAGATAACAGTAATAGAGCATCCATCCCGCAACCGTCGTATAGTACATCATCAGCATATAGCTGCCGACAATGCTAATATACTTCAGCCAGTGAAATCTCGCCCCCTTCCCCTCCAGAACTTCAAAGCATTTTGCAGCGCTCTTCCGGCTGGCACGGCCGACCGCAAATTCACATACCATGACAGGGATTCCCAGAAGCAGCAGAAACACCAGATAGATCAGAATAAACGCTGCCCCTCCATATTGTCCGCAGAGATACGGAAACTTCCAGACATTCCCGATTCCGATTGCGCACCCGGCGGATACCAGAATAAAGCCGATTCTGGAGCCGAATTTCTCTCTGTCCGATTTGCTGTTGCTTACCTTTGACATCTCGTCAATTCCTCTACTTTCTATAGATTCCGCATCATCACATACCGAATTCTTCCGGCTGTGTTTCATAGTCTCCGATTATTTCTACATGGATGATCCTTGAAAGTCAATTTCTTCGCATCCACTCTCATTGGCTGTACCTTTTCATATCCACTTTCATCGGCATTCCTTTTCTTCGCATTCACCCTCCTCTGCGGTCACTTCCCCGGGATCCGCCTTTGGAAGCCGGCCGTAAATCTGCGCGAGACTGCGGATGCTGTCCGACAACGCCTCCGACAGGTAATTGGGCGGAAGCCTCCATTGCCAGTTCGATCCCTGTGAACCAGGCGTATTGATCCTCGCCTCACGGCCCTTTACAAGATAATCCTGAAGCGGAACAATACAGGTATCCGCCGGCGATCGATATGCCTCACGGATAAAATCCCACACGAAGGTTCCGTAATCTGTATTTTCAGAGTGAATAAATTTTCTGGCAAAATCCCGGTCATGATTGGAGGCATGTTCCACCCAGTCCAGAATCGTGGTATTGTCGTGCGTCCCAGTGTAGACAACGCAGTGAAACGGATGCTGATAGGTCAGGTACCAGCTCGACTCCGAACCGTCAAACGCATATTGGAGGACCTTCATCCCCGGATATCCGCTGTCCTTCAGCAGCTTTTCGTTCTCCGGAGTGATCGTGCCCAGATCCTCTGCAATCATCGGAATATATCCGAGGGACTCCTTCATCTCACGGAAAAAATCCATGCCCGGCCCTTTTTTCATCGTGCCCTTTTCCGCGGTTTCCTCTCCGTATGGAATCTCATAATAGCTCGCAAAACCGTGAAAATGATCGATCCTCAAAATGTCAAAAAGCGCCGCGTTGGCCCGGATTCTCTCGATCCACCAGGAATAATGTTTTTTTCTCTCCTTTTCCCAGGCATAGACAGGATTGCCCCAAAGCTGTCCGGTCTTTGAAAAAGCATCCGGCGGGCATCCGGCAATATATTCCGGTCTCCGGTCGCGATCAAACTTGAATACCTCCGGATGCGACCACGTATCCGCACTGTCCATCGATACATAGAACGGTACATCTCCGATGAACTGAATCCCTCTCTCCCGGGCATAGCAATGAAGCTTCTCCCACTGCGTAAAAAACGCGAACTGGACGAAGCAGAAGAATGCGATTTCATCCTTGAGCTCCTTCCTTGCTTTATCAAGTGCTTCATTCTTGCGGTTCCGGAAGTCGTCATCCCAATCCAGCCAGCTCTTTCCCTCGAATTTTTCCTTCAGCGCACAGTACAGGCAATAATCCTCCAGCCAGTAGGACTCCTTCTCACAGAACTCCTCATACCGCTCATAAAGGCTTTTTTCTGACAGTGTCTGAGCCTCTGATGAAGAAAGAAGCCGTTCCCGAAACTTCTGATAAGCCATCCGAAGCGCTTTTCCCCTGTTCGTATAAAGTGCGCCGTAGTCAATGCGCTCCTGATCCCGGCCAAAATCCAGAGAACGGACCGCATCCTCATTCAGAAGTCCCTCATCAATCAGCGTTCTCAGATCCACATAGTTCTGATTGCCCGCAAATGCAGAAACCGGCTGATAAGGGGAATCGCCGAACCCCGTCGGGCCAAGCGGCAGAACCTGCCAGTAGCTCTGACCGGATCTGCTCAGAAAATCTATAAAATCATATGCTTCTTTTGAAAAACAACCGATCCCGAACGCCGATGGCAACGAAAATACGGGAAATAAAATACCACATTGCCGTTTCATCGTTAATCTCCTTCTTCGAATACCTTGCATATGTATTCTTTCTCCGCTTGAAATGATGGCGGGTCAAACACATACATGATAACAATTATGGTGAGGCAACCAGATACCTTATAAAAATTATGGTGTGCCAAACAGATACATTATAATATAAAAAATCCCCCCTGCAAAGCATTGCTGCCCTGCAGGAGGTCTCTTTTACGTCAAACAAATGATCCACGATCAGTTGATATACTTGTCCTTGAATTTCAGTCGTGAAAGTGCGCGCGCCATCGAAGCCTGCGTCATCTTGTATTCCCGCAGGCTCTGCTTCTGACGCAGACGCTCCTTCGCCCGTTCCAACGCCTCCTCGGCCCGACGCTTGTCGACCTCTTCCGGGCTCTCACAGGTATCAACCAGAATCGTTGCACGGTTATTCGCGAAAATCATGGAGCCATTGCCGCAGACAGCCGTTACCTTTTTGCCGTCCGGCGTTACAAAATCGATCTCCCCGGGCACAATTGCAAGCATAATCTGCGAATGATGCGCGAGGAAGCCCTCCTGCCCATCAATGGTAGGAACCTTCAGACTCGTAACGTACCCACTGAAAAAGGCTTTATCCGATGCAATGACTCTGAGATAATATTTGGCCTCTGCCATGTTACACCTCGATCTTATTCCTCACGCGTCAGCGCAGCGAGGCAGATCATCTGCCTGTGTCTGTTCGCTGACGCACATCTCGAATTCTCTTATGCTTCCTTCTTCGCATGCTCTGCGACATCCTCAATGCCGCCGCAGTTAAAGAACGCACTCTCCGGATATTCGTCCATGTCTCCGTTCAGGATTGCCTGGAAGCCCTTGATTGTATCCTCAAGAGGAACATACTTACCCGGGATTCCAGTAAACTGTTCTGCCACATGGAACGGCTGAGACAGAAAGTTTCTGATTTTACGAGCACGATATACGACGGTCTTGTCCTCATCGGAAAGCTCTTCCATACCGAGGATAGCGATAATATCCTGAAGTTCCTTATACTTCTGCAGATACCGGAGCACTTCCTGCGCCGTCTCGTAATGTTCCTTTCCGACGATGTCCTCCTCCAGGATTCGTGAAGAAGATTCCAGCGGGTCTACGGCAGGATAAATACCCTGCTCTACGATCTTACGGGAGAGAACCGTTGTGGCATCCAGGTGTGCGAATGTCGTAGCCGGTGCCGGGTCTGTCAGGTCATCGGCCGGTACATAGACTGCCTGTACGGATGTGATGGAGCCGTTGGTTGTGGATGCGATTCTCTCCTGCAGCTCACCCATTTCATTGGCCAGCGTCGGCTGATAACCTACCGCGGAAGGCATACGTCCGAGCAGGGACGATACCTCGGATCCGGCCTGTACGAAACGGAAGATGTTGTCGATGAAAAGCAGAACATCTTTTTTCTGAACATCACGGAAATACTCAGCCATGGTAAGACCTGTCTCCGCGACACGCATACGTGCCCCCGGGGGCTCGTTCATCTGCCCGAATACCAGTGCTGTATTCTTGATAACTCCCGACTCTGTCATCTCGCTCCAGAGGTCGTTTCCCTCACGGGATCTCTCTCCGACACCGGTGAAGATCGAATATCCGCCGTGTTCTGTCGCAATATTGCGGATCAGCTCCTGAATCAGGACAGTCTTTCCTACACCGGCACCTCCGAACAGTCCGACCTTACCGCCCTTTGCGTATGGCGCGATCAGATCGATGACCTTGATTCCGGTCTCCAGGATCTCCTGTACCGGTTTCTGTTCTGTAAATTTCGGGGGTTTTCTGTGAATCTCCCACTGCTCTGAATCTCTGAGCTGTTCTCCGCCATCGATGGTATCCCCGAGAACGTTGAACAGACGGCCCAGATTCTTCTCACCGACCGGAACCTCGATCCCGGTTCCCAGTGAGATGACAGGCATATCTTTCTGCAAGCCTTCACTAGCAGAAAGCATGATACAGCGTACCATATCGTTGCCGATGTGCTGCTGTACCTCCATGATTGCCTTCTCGCCATGGTTGTCGACCTGCAGCGCTGTCTTGATTTTCGGAAGAGGAAGATCCTCGAATGCGACATCGACAACAGGGCCCATGACCTGGACAATTTTTCCGATTTGCATGTGTCATGTCCTTTCTATTGTGTCAACGCCCATGTCTCACGGACCGGGCGTTTAAGCCTCAATGAAGCGCACCGGCCTGGAAAGTATCAAGATCCTCTCCCTGCTGGTTTTCAAACTTCGGCATGTTTTTCTTTTTATGTTTCTTCTGCTGAAGCGCACGAGCCTTTGCGCCCGCACAAACCTCCGTAATCTCCTGCGTGATCTGAGCCTGCCGCTCCCGGTTATACTGAATGCTGAGCTCCTGGACCAGTTCACTGCCGTTTTTATTGGCCGCATCCATCGCCTGCATACGGGAACTGTGCTCTGCGCAGTAGGATTCCACGAGTGCACTGTAGATGTATCCGTTGATATAGTCCGGAATAATGTTGTTCAGAAGCAGATCCGGCCCGGGTTCCATCTCGAAGGTCTCCTGGAACACTCCGGTAAGCTTTGTCATGTTCTGCTTGAAAAACTCCTCATTCAGACGGATCAGAGGCAGAAGCTGCCGGATCTCCGTCTCGGTTTCCATGGAATTCTTCATTCGCGTATAGATGATGAAGACCTCATCGACCTCTTTGCGCTCGAACAGATCCAGCATCTGATATGCGATCGACCGTGCCCTGGAAAGCGTCGGTTTCTGGGCCGTATAATGAAAAGCGCCGTCTACATTTACGTTGTGATTGGCAAAATATTGACGGCCAACCTCTCCGACGACATAGAGCATGTCGTTTTTTGCAGGCCTCAGCTTCTCCTCTGTCAGCTTCAGTACATTGTGGTTGTATGCGCCTGCAAGTCCCTTATCTGCGGTCACGCAGATAATTGCCCGTCGGAGATCGCTTTTGGAAGCGACCTCGCGCTCATCCAGATACGGATGGCTGTAGCCGTCCGGAAGGTGACGAAGCACGCGTCCGAACATGTCCTGCAGTGCATAAAAGTATGGTTCGGTGTTTGCCAGAGCCTTACGCGCGTTGTTCATTTTCGTAGAAGAAATCATATACATAGCGTTCGTAATCTTCAGTGTATTATTGACGCTATCAATTCTTTCCTTGATTTCACGTGTTGCTGACATATTTATCCTTCTTCAATTCTCAGCTGAAATTATGCGTTCTTTGTCTTGTGCGATTCTGTGTATTCCACGTTGAACGCATCCGCAGCCGTCAGGATTCTCTCGGCAAGTTCATCCGGAAGCTGTCCCTTTTTGTTGATCTCATCGACAATGTCCGAATATTTGTCGGCGAAGAAAGCGAGCATCTCCTTCTGGTAAGACTTCACGTTCTTTACCGGAACATTGATCATCTTCTTATGCTCAGCCACACAGAGCGTAATGACCTGATCCGCTGTCGAAAGCGGATGACCGAGAGGCTGCTTCAGCAGCTCCATCAGAACATTTCCCTGCTTCAGCTGATTCTGGGTCGCTTCATCCAGATCGGAGCTGAACTGGGTGAACACCTGCATCTCACGGAACTGTGCCAGATCGATACGCAGGGAACCCGCAGCCTTCTTCATTGCCTTGGTCTGAGCCGCGCCGCCTACACGAGATACAGAAAGTCCGACGTTAACGGCCGGTCTCTGTCCCTCGAAGAACAGGTCTGACTCCAGGAAAATCTGTCCGTCTGTGATGGAGATTACATTCGTTGGAATGTATGCGGATACATCGCCGTCCTGCGTCTCGATAATCGGAAGTGCCGTGATCGAACCTCCGCCGAGATTCTCCGAAAGTCTGGAAGATCTCTCCAGAAGTCTGGAATGCAGATAGAAAACATCGCCCGGGTAAGCCTCACGTCCCGGGGATCTTCCGAGAAGCAGAGACAGTGTACGGTATGCGACCGCATGCTTGCTCAAATCATCATAGATGATCAGCACGTCCTTGCCCCTGTGCATGAAATACTCGGCAATTGATGTTGCCGCATAGGGAGCGATGTACTGAAGCGGTGCCGGGTCTGCTGCCGTGGAGGCCACGACAATCGAATAGGACATCGCATCATTTTTCTTCAGAGTGTTGACGATACTGGCTACCGTTGAAGCCTTCTGTCCGATTGCGACATAGACACAGTAGCAGTCCTTGCCCTTCTGGTTCAATACGGCGTCCATTGCGATAGATGTCTTACCGGTCTGCCGGTCGCCGATGATCAGCTCTCGCTGTCCGCGGCCAATGGGGAACATAGAGTCAATCGCAAGAATACCGGTTTCCAGAGGAACTGTGACCGGCTGACGGTCAATGATTCCCGGCGCCGGCTGTTCTATCGCGCGATATTCATCGCCCTTTACCGGTGCTCCTCCGTCGATCGGGTTTCCAAGAGCGTCAATGACACGGCCCAGATAACCGTCACCACAGGCGATACCTGCGCGCTTTCCGGTACCGGTTACGCGGGTTCCCTCACCGATTGTGCCCTCTGCGTCGAACAGAATCGCTCCGATTCCATCCTCGCCGATATTCTGAACCATTCCCTTTACACCGTTTTCAAAGACCAGAATCTCTCCGTACTGTACATGATCCAGACCTGTGATCGTTACAATTCCGTCGCCGGCCGTCAGCACATGTCCCACCTCTGACTGCTCCGCCTCAAGATGGAACTGCTCCACCGCTGCACGCATGATCTCCATGATGCCTTCCTGACTCTTTTCTCTGGCCGCTTTGGCTCTGGCATCATTGATCTGGTTTTCAAACTGTCTTTCTCTTCCGCGCGTACTCCAGTCGTACTCATCGCTTCCGATATCGAGAATGAAACCGCCGTGTACATCCGGATCCTGAACAATCTCAAGATCTACCTGGTCTGCTTCTTCAAGCTCATACTTCTTCTGCAGAAACTGCACAAATTTCTGTCTCTGTTCCTCGCTCGGCTCGGTTACACAGCGAAGAACCGCATGAAGCTTTCCGTTCTCGTCCAACTTTATTGTTTTGTTTTCACTCATAGTGTCAGTCTTTCTTATCTTTATTCGCTAAGACCTTCTTCAGGAAAGCATCATACATCTTGTCGTCGTCCTCAGCCTCTGCGATCCTGGCAGCGGCATCCTTAACCATCTCGACAATGTCTTCCTCTGCTTTGTGCTTCTGGTCTGTCGTCTCTGCAGCTGCCTTGGCTCTGGCATCATTAATGATCTTGTCAGCGTCTGCCTTGGCCGAATCAACGATACGGTTGTATTCCAGGTTTGCTTTTGCTCTGGCTTCGTCGGCAGCTTTCTTTTTCTCATCATCAATGCCTTTGATCGTATCCTCATACTTTGTCTTGAGGGCATCGGCATCCTTCTGTGTTTTCTCTGCATCCGTATAGGACTTTTCGATGTCTTTTGCTCTCTGATCGAGGATCTTGTGTACCCTTCCGAAAAGGAATTTTTTCAGAAGAAAATACAGAATCAGAAGATCGATGACCGTCCATAAAACATTTAAATCAAAACGTAACATGTCTTCTCCTAAATTGTTCCGTACTCTGATACGAAATCATTGTCACTGAAATTTCTTTCAGAATAGCTCAAATATTCTCCGATATGGCTTATGCTACAAACAGAATCATCAGACCCAGTACAAAGCCGTAGATAGCGGTTGCCTCTGCAAGTGCGGATCCAAGAAGAAGGTTTCTCATGATTTTGTTGTCAGCCTCCGGCTGCTTCGCAATAGCGTCCGTTGCATGTCCGGTTGCAATACCGATTCCAAGTCCTGCGCCGATACAAGCGAGTGCTGCAATTCCTGCTCCAAGTGCTGTCATTTTTATTTCCTCCTGTAATCTTCCGGTATCTGACCGGAAATTCATCTCATTTTTTCACATCGGAATACATTTAAGGATTACATTTAACATCCATACGCAGATTCCATCCGATTGAAAAACGTTAATCGTTAAGAATAGTAGGCCGATTCATGCGGCTGTCCTGCTTTCGTTTTGCCGTTGCCCGGCAATCCACCTGCACCTGTCAGCGTCGGGGATCGCTCATCCTTCTATATAAAAAGGCGCGTAGTTATGCGGCGACAGCGACAGCTTTCTTTTTATTTTTTCTGGTTTTTTTCTTCTTTGGCTCTTCCGGAGTGATCTCTGCCGCCTCAGCGATGAACAGCGAGGTAAGGAATACAAATACATATGCCTGAATCATTCCGTCAAAGATATCAAAGTAGAAGCTGAAGATAAGCGGAACGCCTACCGGAATCAGATTTTCGATCAGTGTCATAATGACATAAGATCCGAGTACATTACCAAAGAGTCGCATGCAAAGCGAAAGCGGACGGATAAAGACCTCCAGGATATTAATCGGAGTAACAATTCCGACCGGCTGCGCAAAACTCTTCAGCCAGCCTAAAACGCCTTTCCTCTTAATACCCGCCGCCTCAATCAGCACAATACTCATGATGGCAAGCGCAGCCGTCACATCCAGGTCCTTGGTCGGAGGCTTCATTCCAAGCAGTCCGATGATATTGGAAAGACCGATAAACATGATGACTGTCATCAGATATTCCGCATACTCTCCCGCATCGGGACCGAGCATGCCCTTAATCGTCTTCTCAAGCCAGGTCACAAATGCTTCCACCGCGACCTGTTTCTTCCCGGGGTTCCGAACTTTCATTCCATGAGTCAGCCAGAGTGCCAGTGCTACAAGAATACCCATGACGACCCAGGAAACCACAACGGATTCGGCAATGTGAATTCCCCCGAAAACAGGGATCACAAATGCATCCTGGACCTTAAGATCTTCCACAAGCTTCTGTGCCATACTCATTCTCATCACCTTCTTTCTGACGTGTTACTGCTGAAGCATTCAGGGTAAACCCAGCGAGGTCTTCTGCAGCGAAAAACTTTTGTTGCGCCCCGATTGCGGGGCATTGCCCTATATATGCGCATAAAAATGATCACCGGCAATTTTACAGTCAAGCAAGATGGCTCTGATTGCAAGTGATCACTTTATTAATTTTTTATCACTTTCCAAAAAAATAGTCAATAATTACAACCGTTGACTTATGGTCAAATTGATGCAGATTACAGACAAATCTCATTTTGCCTTCGATACCGGCAGATATCCTTCAGACAGCAGCTTTCACAAAGCGGCTTCCTGGCGATGCAAACCTCTCTTCCGTGATTGACGAACCGGTGGCAAAGATCGCTTCCCTCTTCCGGCGGAATAATTTTCCACAGCTCCCTCTCAACCCGGGCCGGTTCCTTGATGTTGTCCACAAGGCCGATCCGGTTGCACAGACGGATGCAGTGGGTATCCGTGACAATCGCCGGTTTTCCGAAGACATCGCCCAGCACCAGGTTTGCGCTCTTTCTGCCCACGCCCGGAAGCCTTAAAAGCTCCTCCATCGTGTCGGGGACATGGTCCTGATACTCTTCATGCAGCATCCGCATACACCCTGAGATATCTCTTGCCTTGCTCGGGCCCAGACCACAGGGTCTTACGATTTCCTCGATTTCCAAAGGATCCGCAGCCGCAAGAGCTGCCACCGAGGGAAACCTCTCAAAGAGCTTCGGCGTGATCATATCCACCCGCTTGTCTGTACACTGAGCCGCCAGGCGGACGCTGACCAGAAGCTGCCACGCATCTTCATAAGCCAGCGTACAGTGCGCGTCCGGATATGCAAGCTTTAATCTCCGGATCACCTCCAGCGCCAGTTTTTTCTTCTCTTCGATTTCCGGACTGTCCGTTTGTTTCTTCGCCATTTATTCTCCGTCCTTTTCTGAAACGCCTGCTGTTTATCTTGTTTTTTCAGTCTCGGACTGCACCATTCTCCTGCCCCGGTTATTTGCGGATTACAAAGTTGATGATTCTGCCTGGAACATAGACTTCCTTAACGATAGTGGCCCCTTCCAGGAATTTTGCCACATTCGGCTCTGCCTTCGCAGCCGCAAGAGCATCCTCTTTGCTGCTGTCCGTCGCAAGCTGTACGGTTCCTCTCACCTTTCCGTTGACCTGAACACCCAGCTCGATGACAGAATCCTTTGCCTTCTCCTCGCTGTACTCCGGCCAGGAGGAAAGGGTAATAAAGGTTTTGCCGTCCGGGTTCATTCCGATATACTGCCAGATCTCCTCGGTGATGTGCGGAGCAAACGGAGAAAGCAGCTTGATGAATGTGATCAGGTCGTCCTTTGTAATGCTTCCCGCCTTGTAAAACTCATTGATCAGCGACATCATCGCAGCGATGGCGGTGTTAAATTTCATGTTGTCGATGTCTTCCGTCACCTTGCGGATGGTCTTGTGAAGGCTGTTCTCCAGCTTCGGATCTTCCTTTTCGGCCGTCATGATATCTGTAAGTCCCGCCACGCGGTCCAGGAATCTCTTACAGCCGCGCACCGCCTCATCGCTCCACGGGGCCGCGCTCTGATAATCTCCCATGAACATGACATAGGTCCGGAGCGTATCCGCGCCGTAAAGTTTTACAATATCCAGGGGATCGATAACATTTCCCTTGGATTTGGACATTTTCTCTCCGTCAGCGCCGAGGATCATTCCCTGATAGGTGCGCTTTGCGTACGGTTCCGGCGTATTTACCTCACCGATGTCGTAGAGAAACCTGTGCCAGAATCTGGAGTAAAGCAAATGCCGCGTCACATGCTCCATTCCGCCGTTATACTGATCGACCGGCATCCAGTATTCCAGCTTCTTGCGATCAGCGAATGCCTTATCGTTGTGCGGATCGCAGAACCGGAGGAAATACCAGGAGGATCCAGCCCACTGCGGCATGGTATCCGTCTCGCGCTTTGCGGGTCCTCCGCACTTCGGACAGGTGCAGTTCACAAAGCTGTCGATCTTGGCAAGCGGAGACTGACCATCTGTACCGGGTTCAAAATTTTTGACCGGTGGCAGCTCCAGCGGCAGCTCCTCCTCCGGAACGGTAACGGTACCGCACTTCGGGCAGTGGATCAGCGGAATCGGCTCACCCCAGTATCTCTGACGATTAAATGCCCAGTCCTTCATCTTGTACTGAACGCCTTTATGACCGATTCCTTCTTTTTCGATGTGCTTCAGCATCGCTTCGATGGAATCCTTCTTATTTGTATATCCGTTCAGGAATCCGGAATTGATCATCTCTCCGTCTCCGGTATACGCTTCCTTTGAAATGTCGCCTCCCTTTATAACCTGCACGATATCCATACCGAATTTCTTCGCAAAATCATAGTCGCGCTGATCATGCGCCGGAACGGCCATAATCGCTCCCGTTCCATAACCCATCATCACATAGTCAGCGATGAAGAGCGGGATTTCCTTACCGGTAATCGGATTCACCGCCATCAGGCCGTCGATCTTCACGCCTGTCTTGTCCTTTACCAGCTGCGTGCGCTCGAACTCCGTCTTCTTCGCGCTCTCCCTGCGATACTGCTCAACCGCGTCCCAGTTGCGGATCCTCTCCTTGTACTTGTCCAGAACCGGATGCTCCGGAGCTACTACCATAAAGGTTACGCCGTACAGGGTATCACAACGCGTCGTATAAATCTCGAGCTTCTCATCGGTTCCGGAAAGGCGGAAGTTCACAAACGCACCCGTGGATTTTCCAATCCAGGAAATCTCCTGCTGCTTGATGCTTTCCGGATAATCCACATGGTCCAGCCCTTCCAGAAGCTTGTCCGCATAATCGGTGATCCGGAGGAACCAGACGTCCTTCGGAAGCTGAACGACATCGCTGTGACAGATATCGCACTTGCCTCCCTGCGAGTCCTCATTGGACAGAACGACCTTGCAGTGCGGGCAGTAATTGACCAGCGTCTTGGAGCGGAAAACCAGGCCGTGCTCGAATAATTTCTCGAAGATCCACTGCGTCCATTTATAGTAATCTTTATGGGAGGTCGCAATTACACGGCTCCAGTCAAAGGAAAATCCCACCTTCCGCAGCTGATCGGAAAAATGAGCGATGTTCTTCTCCGTGATGTCGTGAGGATGGGTGTTTGTCTTGATCGCGTAGTTCTCTGCCGGCAGGCCGAAGGAATCAAACCCGATCGGAAAGAGGACATTGTAGCCTTGCATTCTCTTCTTCCGGGAAATGACCTCAATGCTGGAATATGCCTTAATGTGTCCGACATGCATGCCTGCTCCTGACGGATACGGAAACTCCACCAGTCCGTACCACTTCGGCTTATTGGAAAAATCAACCGCCCGGAAAGCGTCATTTTCCTCCCATGCCTTCTGCCACTTCGGCTCAACGGTAGTAAAATCGTATTTCATCTTCTGCACCTTCTTCTCTGATAAATTCTTTTTATTATGTTCCATTTTCTATCTTTGTGTCAACTCTTTATACTCAGCCTCTTTTTTTGTAATTGGAGCGAAGAAGCCACTTCTGATCAATTTTGCGGACCGCGTCTGAGAAGCGAATGGTCAGGCGCACCGATCCCGTCATCTGTTCCAGATCCTCGATGATCCCGGTTCCGAACTTCGGATGAACGACCGTATCTCCTTTTCTGTACTGGATCACCCGGTTCCGGCTGTTCTCTGCTTCTTTTTTCCGATGCGCAATATCGAGAAGTGCAGCGTGAGGATTTTTCCATGGGTTATTCAGCGCTTTTTCGTAATCAGGTCTCTCCGATCCCTTTCCAAACCGGTAGTATTCGCTGGGAGCCGCTCCAACCAGAGAACAGCAATATTTCCACGCACTTCCGTGAAGCCCGCTCTTGAACTGATACTCCTGCGGAATTTCGATATGAAACTGCATGTAATGGGCATACTCATGTTTGTACAGATCCAGCTTGTCTTCCCTGTGCAGAGAATCTCGGCTCAGGAATCCCACAAACACAAGGGAGAAGTAAAACTCTTCTTCCCGTCCGCCCCCGGGTGGCGTATAAGCTCCCAGCCTTGCCTCATCGAAACCGAAATCAATCGGGACATCTGACGCGTGCAGACCAAATTTCCGGTCCAGGCTCCGGTAAAGTGCCAGAATTTCGGCCTTTAAGGCAGGGATCTCCTTCAGCAGCTGCCGTTTTCTGCTCTCAATAATATCGTCTTCCATTTCCGCTCTTTCCTCATATTTGACACATAACGAAAAAACAGGTCTTCAAAAAGGCCTGTTTTTCCGGATTTACGCAAACAGTGAACCGCAGCCGTATGCGAAGGATTCGTGTGCGGCGAGCGTCGCGATAATGGAATAAAACTCGCGCAACGTATTTTATCTCCTTCACATCCGGGATTATACGGCGACTCTCACCTCTTGTCCTGTCCATGCTTCTCCTGCATGTCCCTTTCGTACATCCGGCCTCTGGCAAATCCCTCGCAGAAGATGATGAAGGAATCCGCGTCCGGTGCCGCGAAGTGTTTTGCCATCCGCTCCAGCACCTCCACATCCCGCAGCGTAAGGTTATATTTATTCATGGTCTGCACAATGGCTGCGCTCTCCTCGACCCTGTCGCATACGAGCCTGGCATGCTCGCGGTCCGACTCATTTTCATATTCCTTGAAAAAATCATCATTCATCTTGAAATTCATACGTATCTCCCTCCTGTCATCTCTGACTGATGCTTTCGAAACGCATCCAGGCGCGTCCGCTCACTTCTTCAGGATTTCGCTGAGGATCCGGATACACCGCTCCACGCCGACTGCTCCCGTATCGATACAGATATTATAATTGGAAACTCGTCCCATCTCAACCCCGGTGTAGGTCTTGTAGTATACCTCCCGGAGATGTTCCTTCCTGTCCGCCGCCTTCTTCGGGTCCGTCCCTTCGTTTTCGCTAAGCTCCGCGGCTCTCCGAATTCTATGCTCCTCGTCGGCATACAGAAAGATCCGGAAGGCGGGTATCCCGGCCTGTGTCAGGATATGATCGGCACATCGTCCCACGATGATGCAGGGTTCCTCCGCCAGCTTCAAAACGACCTCCTTCTGCGCCTCAAAAATCCGGTCGTGAGAACTCGGGTAGGAGGCGGCGTTGTTCAGAAGATCATTCATAAACTTCCCGGCGCGGCTGAGATCCTCTCCCTCCCGCCGGATATCTTCCTCTGAAAACCCGCTCTGCTCGGCCGTTTTGCGCACCACATCCTTATCGTAATACGGTATTCCAAGCTCTTCCGACAGTCCCTTCGCCACGGTCCGTCCATACGCCGCATACTGACGACTGATTGTAATAACCGGATATCTTAAATCTGACATAATCTCTCCCTTCCCAAGCGGCACAGCCACACGGCCGCTGCTTTCAAATTCTTCCAAATCCTTCCCAATTCTTCCAAAAACTGCGCACCCGTTATGAACCTGCGACTGCCCTTCTGCGCTTTCCGTACTGAATCACCAGACAGATTATAACAATGCACAAACCTACTACATCGGTCAACGTGCCGGGATGAATCAGAAGCAGTCCGCCTGCCGCAATGATTACCCGGATCACCGGATTCATTTCCGCGAAGCAGTATCCCTCAAAGGCGGCAGCAATACCGAAGATTCCGATGGCAGCCGTAATCGCGATTCGAACAACCGTAAGAGCCGATGTATCGATCAGCAGCATGGCCGGATTATAACAGAACATATACGGTACAATGAATACCGCAATTGCCAGCTTTGAAGCATTAAACGCGGTCTTCATCGGATTGCTCTTTGCAATCGCGGATCCCGCATAGGCGGCCAGAGCGACCGGAGGCGTGATGTCCGCCACAATACCAAAATAGAACACAAAGAAATGTGCGGCGAGAATCGGAACCCCCATCCGGATCAGAATCGGCGCTGTCGTCGCAGCCATAATGCAGTAGTTTGCCGTCGTAGGAACTCCCATTCCCAGGATGATACAGCAGAGCATGGTCAGAAGAAGCGCGATGATCAGCCGGTTTCCGGCCACACCGACGATGGCGTTGATCAGATCGTTTGCAAGTCCCGTCATCGTGATCGAACCGGAAATAATGCCCGCCACACCGCAGGCTGCCGCCACCGTGATCGTGCTCCGTCCTCCCGCCTCCAGCGCATCGACGATTTTCCGCGGTGTGATCCGATTCTCCTTATCAAACAGACTGACCACAATGGAGAGCACAATTGCCAGGGAAGCCGCCCGCTGCATCGTCATAAAGTTGCCGGATACCCAGACGACCAGCATCACCAGCGGAAGCAGCAGATAAATCTTCTTCATGAGCTTGCCCGCGTGCGGGAGCTGTTCCTTCGGAATACCGTGAAGATTCAGCTTCTTTGCCTCCAGGTGAACCGAGATGAAAATCCCCATGAAATACAGAATGGCCGGAAGCACTGCTCTTCCGATAATGTCAGAATACGGAACGCCGACAAAGTCCGCCATCAGGAAGGCAGCGGCTCCCATGATGGGCGGCATGATCTGTCCACCGGTTGAGGCAGCAGCCTCGACCGCTCCGGCAAATTCCGGACGGTAACCGGTCTTCTTCATCATCGGAATCGTCACAGAACCGGTGGTTACCGTGTTGCCGACGGACGATCCCGAAACCATTCCGCACAGTGCAGAGGAAATGACCGCCACCTTTGCCGGCCCTCCCGCGAATCTTCCGGCCACGCAGTTCGCCAGATCAATAAAGAAATTGGAGATTCCGGTTCGCTCCAGAAAAGCGCCGAAGATAATGAACACGACAATATACTTGGAGCATACGTTGACCGGCGTTGAAAAAATACCTTCCTTTGTATAAAACAGATTCCGCACCAGATATTTCAGCCGGCCGAAGAAATCAGGATTCGTCAAGCCATAGGTCAACGCGTAAATGACGAAAATCGCCGCGACAATCAGAATCGGAAGTCCCACGCATCTCCTGGTGATTTCAACAAGAGCCGCTATACCGACGATGCCGATGATGATCTGGTACCACTGGAATCTCGTACCCTGATTGATGATTTCATTGGCGGAAAACGTGAAGTAAAAGAACGATGCCGCCCCCGCAATCATGAAAATGATATCGCCCAGCGGCATATAATTTACCTTCTGAATCCCCTTCTTCGAGGGATAGATCAGAAATCCCATCAGGATGACCAGACCCAGAAACGAGGTCAGACGGATCTCCTCCAGAAACGTCGCGAATAACGTCACATAGATACACCATACGGAAAATGCTGCCAGGATCACTGTGATCATGGTCTTGGGTTTTCCGGTCCATATTCTCGTATTGGATTCCCGGTCATACTTCCGCATCAGAGCATCGATATCTTCCTTCACATTGCTCGGATCTTCCCCGGAAGCCGACGCCGGGGCAGAGGTTTCCGGTTTCCTGTTATCTCTTGCATCGTTCAATTTTCTATCCTCCTCATTTTAAGCAAACCGATCCATCTCATCGATGATTTCTTCATTCCTCGGTGTTCACGGGATATCCCTGCTCCTTGTAATACCTGGCCGCACCCTCATGATACGGCACCGTAGTAATACTCGTCGCCGTGTCAAGATTCAGCTCCTCGCCTCTCGCATTTTCCTTCGCGATTTCCTTCTCGTGTGAGAAAATCGCCTTCGTGAGGTCATAGACCGTATCCGCATCCTCGGATGCCGACACAATCACAGTCGCGAGCACGGTAATCGTATTCACATCCTCCTTCTGTCCGGGATAAGTACCCGCGGGAATCGAGTAGGATTCATAATACGGGCATTTCGCCATGATGGAATCCCGGACCTCTCCGTCAATGTTCACAAAGCTCACGCCGTTGGTTGTGGCAAGCTCTGTAATCGCCGATGTCGGCGCTCCGGCAACGATAAAGGCGGCATCGATTTTGCCGTCCTTCAGAGATTCCTTGGAATCCTCAAAGGACTGGTACTGCGGCTTGATGTCATCTATCGTGAGTCCCGCACCGGCAAGCACATCAATCGCGTTAAAATATACGCCGGAGCCGGCCTCTCCGATCGACACGCTCCTGCCCTTGAGATCCGACACGCTTTTGATATCCTTATCCATCGTAATAAGCTGTACGGTCTCCGCATAGAGCGCTCCGAGTACGCGAAAGGAATGCGTTCCCCCGTCCTTCTCAAAAGCCCGGGTGCCCTCCCATCCGTATGACATAACATCCGACTGCGTAAAGCCGAGCTGGAAATCGCCGTCCTGAATGCTCTGAATATTTACCTTGGAACCGCCTGTCGAAACCGCTGTGACACGGACATTCGCGTAATTCTTCATGTACTGTGCCAGAACTCCTCCGTAGGAATAGTATGTTCCAGCCGTTCCTCCGGTACCGAACATCATCCGCTCCTTATACTGTGTGCATCCTCCCAGACTCAAGGATACAGCCAGTACAAGCAGCACACACAGCATCCTCAATCCTTTTCCTTTTCTCATGATTCATCTCTCCCTCATATTATTATTTCCATATAGATATATGATAACGTACAAAAATCTTTTTGCAACGAGATAAAACACGCTGCGCGAGTTTTATCTCGCTATCGCGACGCACACGAATACTTCGCATTCGGCTGCGGCTCACTGTTCGCGTAAAAAAAAATCAGTTTCCTCTCTCGATGATTCTCGGAAGAAAAGCAAAGAACAGCATCCCGATCAGAATATTCACGCAAGCCGCAAGCGCTGCGGCCGCGGCCATCCGACCATATGCATACCCAAAGGCCAGAATCGCCGCATCCGGCAGGTATCCGCAGTAGATAAAGATCACCTGAAGCATCTGCTTCACGATTTTCCCGACGGACGGCGGAATCGACAGCTCAATAAAAGCCGCAATCACCGTGGCAAAAAAGCTGACCGAAAGCATATAAGCCAGCCATGCCAGAACCGTCAGAGGATTTGCCAGATTCAGGATCGTCAACACGACGATTCCGGGAATCAGATCCAGAAAAATATTCGCGATCCCGCTCAGCAGCGAAAAAAGCAGTTTTTTCCAGGTTCTCTCCGGTATCATGTGGAAAAAAGCGGTCCTCGCGTCCATCGAAGGCGGATTCTTCAAAGAACGGTAAAAGGTCAATACCGACAGAACGACTACAGCGGGAATCAGCCCATTTCTGTGAAACACAAGCTGACACACGAGACTTGTCCCCGCGGACGCGATCATATACAGAAAACTCATCCGCGTGAAAAAACCTCCAATGGCGAAGCGGGAGCGATTATAGATCGTCTTGTAAAAAAAGACGTCCGCTCCTTTTCCCCGCTTCATCCCGTCGCGAACCACTGCCTCACTTCTGTCTCTGCGGCTGCTCGGTGTGACCAGCTCTCCCTTCGATTCCGCCTCCTCTCTCTGCTTCTTCTCGGAGAGGACGTCATTGCCGTAAATTGCCTCCTCATAGAAATCTGCGTGAATATGCATCACGAGAACAAACAGGAGAGCGTCACCGACGAGCGTTAGAGCAAGATGGTAAATCCCGTCCCTATAAGATCCTGTAAGCGCATCCGTCGTCAAAGCCTTCAGCCAACCCCAGAGCGGAATTCTGTTGCTCCACCTTCCGGCAAACATCCGAAGCGCCGCCTCAAGGGGCGCACTATCACTCATTTCAAACACTGAGAGATAGCCTGCACCGGCAGCCGCAAGAGAGGCCAGCGTGACGATCCGCACGGCACGGCGCCTTCCCGGTCTTGACGCAGTCAGAAGATAAAACAGCATCTGCAGTAATTTTCCCGTAGAAAAACTGAGAAATAGCTGCAGCAACAGCAGGATTCTACCGAAAACCGGAACGGCAAAGAATGAAAATACTGACGGCAGCCAGAGCCACAGATAGACACTCATAAATAGCAGGCCTAACAGGCGGTTCATCAGCCGGAACATCAGGATATTCTGCGGCCTGAGCGGCGCGCCAAACAACAGGTTCACATCTGCGGGAAGAAAAATACTCCGAGCTGTTTTTCCCTCTCCGTTTATCTCATACGCGAACAAACCCAACAGAAGCAGACCGGTGACCAGTGAGGTGACACGAACCGCAAAAGAATCAAAAGCATCGGAAGAAGGCTGCATGACAGACCGAAGGTCTCCATTGTCCTCCGTTGCAGCCGCCTCATACCCGGCTGTCCCATTAAGCGGATGTTCCCGCGGGTCTACAGCGTTCACAAACATTCCCGTGCCGGTTCCGACTGCAATACCGATGACCGCACACACAATGAGAAAAATCAGAACCCTTGTCTTCAGCATCTTCCGGATCTGATTCGCAGCGGAATGCCGTACATAATACCAAAACAGCTTCATTTCCCGTTACTCCCGTCCTCCGTCACCTTGAAAAAGAGTTCTTCCAGGCTTCGTCCCGTATCATCCAGCTCCCCGCGGGTGATATTGGCCCGCACGGTTCCGCCCTGCATGATGACCGTGCGGTCCCACAGCATGTCCACGGTATCGATGATATGCGTGCTGACCAGAATCGTTTTTCCGGAAGCCCGCATTTCTTCGATCATGCTTTTTAACTCCCGGATGGCCTTCGGGTCCAGTCCGATCATCGGTTCATCGAGAAGAATCACCTCCGGATCCGGCAGAAGGCCGAGACACAGGCTCAGCTTCTGCTGCATTCCCTTTGACAGCTCGTCCCCGAATTTCCGTTTCTGACCGGTAAGCTCGAATCGTTCCAGAAGTTCTTCGCTTCTGCCGCCGTAATTCTGCAGCCGATACGCTCTCGCCAGAAACTCCATATGTTCGCTTACCGTCAGATTCGGATAGAGAAACGGAAGTTCCGGAACATAGCCCAGGATCCTTCGCGCCTCAAGGCTTCTATTGTCCAGACCGTTTACACGGATCGTTCCCGAATATCTTAAAAAGCCGATGATGGATTTCATGATCGTGCTCTTGCCCGCTCCGTTCGGTCCGAGAAGAACCGTAACCGTTCCCGGGTCAAGATGGAAGCTCACGTCCCGACACGCCTCTGTTTTTCCGTATTTTTTTGTGACATGTGATACATCGAGCATCTCGATACACCTTCCGCTTGCAGTCATTGTGGCAGATACGAATAGCAGCTGATAATACTTTTTTCTGAACTCCACAGCTGTTTCGAATTTTCGTCGCACAGCCTCAGAGCACAACTGTAAAAACCATTCGAATATAATTTCTGATCAGATTCCCTCTCTGGAATTCTCATCCGGAGCCGACACCACGTGGCCGATATCTCTCGGATGAATCGCAGCCTGCAGAGATTCATCGAAAATCTCCCGTCCCCCTTCCTCTACAAACTGCCGGATAAACGGAAGCTTCAGAAAATCAGGATCCTCTCCGGAGTAACGGATGGCGTCTGCGATAACAGCATCACCGGGAGTTTCTGAAAAACGTACCAGAACATCCTCTCCGTCAAAATAGAGGTTTATTTTCCGCGTACAAGCCTCTTCCAGAAAGGCGATTTCCAGAAGCAGCACTACATGATCATACTCGTCTGTCGCGATTCGTCCGGTCGTTCCGATATAATACGGTTCACCATGGAGAACGATCTCACTGACCTCCGGTCTCTCGAATCCGACCTTCACATGATGAACGTCCTCTCCCTCGTACAGAAGAAGGACCATCGTATCCTCGATCCTCTGAAAACCAATCTTTCGGATTCCGTCCGTATAATTATTGTGGGTCACCTGACATACAAGAGGAAAGATACCGGCCCTCCCTTTTTCCATCACATAGGTGTGCGTGTCCAGAACATCCAGCATCTCAGATGGAGACATTGCAGTTGATTTCTTAGACCACAGGCCCCAGCCCTTTCGCCTCCTTCTCTTTTTGTGATAGATCGGAATCTCGGCCAGGTTCTGTTTCGCAGCTTCCGCCAGAATTGCACTCCCGACCCCTGAGCCGCCAAACATATCCTCTCCGCTATATTCCGCAATCGTGCTCATCAGTTTGTGCAAAGCCGCGGGATTTTCCGGAAGGACATCCTCGGAAGCTACAAAGGAAGCTCCCCAGTACCGCCGCATGATCTCGGTCAGATTGCCCTCCTGCAAAAGCTCCCGGTTGCCCGCATTAACCATGATGATCATATCCAGATCCGGGTAGCAGACCACATCCTGCCCGAACAGTCCATTCATGGCATAGCCTCCCGGACGCTCCTCCATCCAGAGCTGATAGCCGTAGCCGAACTTTCCGTTGTCCACATGGGACCTGGTCATCTCCTCTACCCAATGCCTCGGGACGAGCTGCCTGCCGTTCCACTCCCCTTTATTCAGAAGCAGCTGACCGATCTTGCAGGCATCCTCCGGCCGGATGAAGCATCCCCATCCGCCCTTCGTATATCCCGTAGGACTTTTTTCCCAGAAAATCTCGCGAATCCCCATCGGATCGAAGATACGGTCCTTCAGAAACTCGAACATGGTCTGCCCGCTCTTCACCTGAATGGCTGCGGAAAGCATAAAGGAATTCATGGAATTGTAGTCAAACTTTGTGCCCGGATCCGACCGGAATCCCGCCGACATAAAATTCGTGCACCAGTCGCTGCCGTCCAACGCTCCTGCCTCCGAATAATCCACCCCGCTTGTCATCTGGAGAAGATCCCGTATCGTAACCCGTTTCCGGCTGAACCGGCTCAGCAGCTTGATATTGGATGGAAAAATTTCATCCAATCCTTCGTTCAGCGTCAGAAGTCCCTCATGAATCGCCAGCCCCGTCGCGATACCCGTAAAGGTCTTGCACATAGAATATGTCACATGCCACATACCACGCTGATACGGGGCAAAGCTGCATTCACAGATTACCTTCCCATGACGGATCACGATTGCCTGCTGAATCTCCGCCTCCGGATCATCATGAAGAGAAATCAGATACTCCCGAATGTGATTCGAGGAAATCCCCTGTGACTCCGGTGTCGCCCGCTCAAAAGGCTGCTCGATGGGCGTTCCCTCAAAATGAGGCTTCTGCGGCACAAAATCAATCTTTCCGATCTGCCCCGTCTGTCTCGCCAGTATCCGAAAAAGAAGTTGAATAAATGAAAATCTAAACTCTGCCATAATTCTCCTGATATGATACGATTAGTGTATAAGTCCAGTCGCATGACAGAGGCGGACTGCACACCCGTAGGGCGTGCAAGGCCGACTATGGCTTTGCGACGACAACAGGTATGAGCATGGAGTGCCGCGCAAGCGACACGAGAATGCGAATGCCTGTTAGCTTCACGGAAGCTGCGTAGCAGACTTCGTGAAGCGGGGACTTATACAGTATCAATGCTAAAACAGCTCTTCGAAAACGCAAAAAGACTCGTCGCACGCGAAACGCGCGTAAGAGACTTTTGCGATTTCGAAGGCAACAACTCGGCTGAACAGATATGCTAATGATAGCATAAAAGGAGGACTTTATGAATATTTTTACTTGGATTCCAAAAATCTGGCATATTATCGCCGGGATCTCCGGCAACGTTGTAACTTCCACACTGCTGATCTCGCTGGTTCTCTTCTTTATTGAAAAATACCGTTATTATAACAAAAGGAAGAAACCCGCTAGAGAGGCCATTTCTCCCCACTCTTATGACGGGAAAGCCACGGTTCCCACTTCACGCAAAATTGCGATAATCACCGGAGCCTCCAGCGGCCTTGGAAGAAAATACGCCATGGCCATTGACAAGAATCCGGCGAAATACGACGTCACCGAATTCTGGCTCATTGCAAGACGGCGAGAACGATTGGAGGCTCTCGCAGAGAATCTTCATCTTCCCGTGAAAATTCTCTGCCTGGATTTAACAGAATCTGAAAATCTTGATTCCTTTGAAGAGCTTCTGAAGCTGGAAGCCTCCTCTTCTCCTGAACCGTCTTCCTTCTCGGTGACCATGCTTCTGAACTGTGCCGGCTACGGGAAATACGGTTCCTCGTCAGAGATCGGGAGGAAGGAGGAATGCCGGATGATCGATACCAATGACAAGGCCGCGATCAGCGTCACCGCTTCCGTCATTCCCTACATGCGGGCCGGAAGCCGAATCCTCGAAATCTGCTCGGTCGCCGGTTTTCAGCCCATTCCGTTCTTTAACTGCTACGCGGCTTCCAAGTCCCTGCTCTATTCCTACAGCCGCGGCCTTAGGATCGAGCTGTTGAAGACAGGGATCAGTGTTACCGCCGTCTGCCCCTACTGGATCAAGGATACGGAATTCATTGCCAAGGCTGCCGGCAGGCAAAAGAAGCTCTTTCTGACGTCAAATGCCTCTCGCGTCGTGCGAATCTCCCTCTTCGATGCCCAGCACCGCCATGCGCTTTCCACTCCGGGGATTTTGTGCACGCTTGACCGCATCTTTGCCGGATGGATCCCGGATGAAGTATTAGCCTACATTATGACATTCTTCCTCTGAGCGATTTACCAGCGATTCACTCATTCCGGGCTGTGATACGGTGACCGTTGATCTATACAATATAATACGATGACCGTTGATCTGTACAATATGATTCGGTGACCGTTGATCTGTGCAAAAGCCCCTGCCATCATTGCTGATGGCAGAGACTCCAACGAGATAATACGCACTGCGCGAGTTTTATCTCGCTATCGCGACGCTCGCCGCACACGAATACTTCGCATTCAGCTGCATCTTACTGTTCGCGCAAATAACAGAAAGGGAAATAAAAACCATTGGATTGATAAAAAGATACGATACGCATAGGCAACAGAATATGCTTAAAACCGCTTGATAGAAGGCTTTTTGAAATGCTGGATTTCAGAAGCTTTCTTTTTTTTGCCTTTTTTGCGATGTTTGACGAGCAGCAAATAGCAGGTGGAAGAACGAGTGGGTGCAAACAATGAACGATAGCAGAAAAGAGTAATCGTTCAAGGTGAGCTATCGTGTAAAGGGTGTTATGTATCGTTCGGTGTGCGCAATTAACGAGTATCAACAAATATAATAAAATAATAAATAAAATTATAAAATATCAGAAAACTACTTGAAAATTGATTCAGAAAGAAATATACATATAATATGTATACTTGCGTTTATTTCACAAACCGCAGAGGTGATTATATGATTGATAATAATTTAACGGGTGACAATTACATAAGTATTGATGATGCTGCGGCGTATTTAGGAATAAAGACAGTCACTTTGCGCAACTGGATAAAGAAAAAAACAGACATTCCTGCACATCGTGTGGGGAAACTCTGGAAGTTTAAGCGTTCTGAACTTGATGAATGGATGTAAGTGGTAAATAATCGGTACACTGGTGCCCATCTCCTGATTTTGGGATAATAAGGTAGTAACGAACCTTGCGAAAACTGCCAAAAGTCGGCAGATTTTTCACAGTTTTCGCCACTTTCACAAT
>Ga0256406_1000493_pt1 | contig 71677 bp, 64 predicted proteins | sample RumenRJG_03DNA_FD_185986 | JGI IMG/M metagenome (GOLD analysis project Ga0256406, IMG submission 185986) | Bovine rumen microbial communities from Lethbridge, Alberta, Canada - RJG_03 | ecosystem: Host-associated > Mammals > Digestive system > Stomach > Rumen | place: Canada: Alberta | collected... | reverse complement strand
CGAGCTTCGTCTTTTGCCATTTCATGAACCGTGTCATGGATAGCGTCGAGGTTGAGCTGTTTAGCGAGGGTGGCGATTTCTTTCTTGCCTGCGCAAGCGCCCTGTTCAGCAGCAGCACGCATTTCGAGGTTGGTCTTGGTGTCGTCGGTAACGACTTCGCCGAGGAGTTCAGCGAATTTAGCAGCGTGTTCAGCTTCTTCGAAAGCGATGCGTTTGTAAGCTTCTGCGACTTCCGGATAGCCCTGGCGGTCAGCGACACGGCTCATAGCGAGGTACATGCCGACTTCGGAACATTCACCAGTGAAGTTGAGGCGGAGGCCTTCGAGGATGCGTTCGTCGACGCCTTTAGCAACGCCTACGCGATGTTCGTCAGCGTATTCTTTGACGCCAGCGACGAGTTCCGTGAATTTTTCTTTCGGAGCGCCGCACTGAGGACACTTTTCCGGAGCTTCCGTACCTTCATAAACAAAACCGCAGATGCCGCATACAAATTTTTTCATCATTCATTCCTCCTGATATTATAATACATTTTGAATAAAATGGATATTAACTGAATACTAACAAATAACTTTTATTTGTTATGGCTACATTATAACAGACCGATAGGGGAAAATCAAGAGTAATTTTGTAAAACTTTTAATTGAAAATAATTATTAATTAAATGAGGCGGGGAAGAACCGGCCATTCACGGTCAATTTTATTGCAATTTAGACATCACTCCTATATAATGGAGATAGTATCCATAAAAGCCTAGACGATATCATGATTATAAAACGAGACTGAAATTTGGAGGTTACGCCTATGTGGAAAAAGAAAGCTGCCTGCATCCTGGCGGTCATGGCCCTGTGCGGGACCATGGCTGCCAGTGCAGCGAATTATACGATTCTGGAAAAAGCGGATAAAGTAGAAACGACGGTCTACGGGACGACGCAGACTGGATCCTTGAACGACCGTATTGCTGCCCTGGACAAACTGCTCAATGGGCAGTCGACCGTTTCGGGCAGCCTGCAGGACAAGACCAATGCCTTATATAAAGATGTATATGGAAATTCGGGTTCCGATTTATCTTTGCTGACGGCAGTCAATCTCATGCAGTGGCAGTACTCCGGCCAGATTACGGATGAACCTCTTCTGGTCCGGGTGGAATCGCTGGAACAGAGCATCGATGGCAAGACCTTGAGCGGTTCCCTGGAAGGCCGCGTCCTGTCCCTGCGTCAGGCACTCCTGGGAAATAAGAAGTACGTGTCCCAGACCGTCACGATCCCGGCCAATACACTGGTGACGATGACTAATATCGATGCCCTCAATTCTAAGACCATCCAGGAAGGTGACGTCGTCCGCTTTGCCGTGGCTGATGACGTCTGCGTCGGCGATGTCATCGCCATCCCTCGCGGCATGGAAGCGACGGGGACGGTGACGAAAGCCCGGAAGTCGGGCCGTTTTGGCAAAGATGGCAAGATTGAGATTACTTATGACAATGTCCGCGCTGCCGATGGATCACCGGTAGCCCTTACGGTGGGCGATAAGACCAAGGAAGAATATAAGCGGACGGCCGGCGCTGTCGGCGCGTCAGCAGCTGGCGCCATCATCCTCGGCCCGGTCGGCCTGGTCGGCGGTCTTTTCGTCCATGGCAATGAAGTCGATATTCCTGCAGGGACGACGATGTATGCCGAAACGAAGGAAAATGCCGAAGTCGTCGGATTCAAGGAAAACGGCGTCATGGACAATATGAAGACGGCCAATATGGCAGCCAGCGGCGTACAGGTCCCGTCCTTTGCGCCCGTTGCCAACAATGACGTCGACAATAGCGTGAATGGCGATACAGGGGCCTATACTGATACGGATACAGATCCCCAGAGCAGTGGAGGCGATTTGCAGGCCGGCCTCCAAAATGGTACGGTAACGCCTGTCGACCTGGACAATAGCAAACACAACGATGACCAGCAGGCCGTCGTGACGATTCAATCCGATACCGCAGGTGACGCGAATGAATAAAACGTGGACAGCGGCGATGATCGCAGCCCTGCTGCCGCTGACTCTTTCGGCCAGTGCCGCTGATACAGCTAAACTTCATACGGATAAGGTCATGGCCGTTCCCGTGACAGAAAAGAAAATCCTGCCTGTCGATTTGGACCAGGCCGCTGCTTCGCAAGACGTCGTCCTGCCGCAGCAGCCCGTCCATATGACGGCCGATACCTTTTTCGCCCGTAATGCCGACGGCTATGTCAAGAGCCGGGGCAATGTCGACATCAAGCAGGGCATGGATGAAGTCCATGCCAACTATGTCGAAGGCAATATGAAAAGCGGCGTCTACCATACGAAAGGGCCTGTGGTCTATGTCAATGAGACCAATGCCCTGACCGGGCAGGATGTGACCTATAACAGCCAGAACGGCAGCATGAGCATGGATAAGGTCGAAGGCTTCATGGGTCCTACGACCTATATCCGCGGGACCGATGCCGAAATGTACGACAATATCGGCTACGTCAAGCACGGCCTGATTACGACGCCCCATGCCGTTGCCAAGACGCCGGACTATTATATTACCGGTGACGATATCCGCATCTATCCGGGGGAAAAGTTCACGGCTGAAAATACGGCCCTCTGGTTCAAGCACGTCCGCCTGTTTACCTATGGTCACTATGAAGGCCGGCTGGATAACAAGAATAAAACCAAGCCTTACATCTTTACTTTACTGCCGCGGCCGACGTATAACAGCGATGACGGCATCGGCGTCCGGGGTTATGCCGACATACCGCTCAACGATTCTGGTGATTTGACCTTCCATGCCAGCTATGCCTTGAACTCCAAGAATGGCCTCAAACCGGCGGCACGGATACAGAAGAATACCAAAATCGGGTCCTTCCGCTTTGGCTACAGCAAGGAAGAAAGTACCGATAACGACGATAACATCTGGGCTACGAAGTGGCCGGAACTGGAATACTTTGCACCGCGCCTCCATCTCGGCGACACCGGCATTTACATCGATTCCAGTGCCAACTGGGGCCGCTGGGCCGAAGATGGCGTCAAGACGGGGACCCATAAAGGCTTCCGCACGGAAATCACTCATACGCCTATCCCCTTATGGCAGCGTGCCAATGTGCGCTTCTTCGCCGGCTACCGCAAGGATTGGTATTCTACCGATGATGCTCAGCGCCGCGATCCTTATTCGGGCGTCATCCTCAAACAGGGCATCAACGACCGCTTGTGGACCAGCTTCTGGTATAAGAAACACAACGTCAGCGGCTACACGCCGTATCGCTTCGATACCCTCGATGACCCCCGTCAGCACGGCCTGTCCATCGGCTACGTCCTGACACCGCGGGATACGGTCATCTTCTCCTGGGCCCAGGACCTCGACGATGATCACATTTCCAGCCGCAACTACACCTGGGTCCGCGACCTCCACTCCTTCATTGCGACCATTACCTATAAACAGGTCGATAAAGAATGGCAGGTCAAGATCAAGGCCAAGGACTTCGATTTCTAAAAAGGAGATTGTCGCATGGGGGTATATGTCCTCATGCGTGGTTCCGTTCTCTTTAATGTTTGAGGTAATACATCAAACATCAAACTTTCAACTTCAAACTCAAAAAAAGGCGCTGTCGCACGAAGACAGCGCCTTTTTTTACTCTCTTTTTACACTGTTTTTAGCCGGTTTTGCGCTATAATGGAATAGAATGAGAAAACTGGATTTTACATGAAAGGACTGTAGCCCTATGCCTTTGATTTACTGTGTCGAAGATGATGAAAATATTCGTGAACTCGTCGGTTATGCCCTGCGCAGCCAGGATTTTGAAGTCGAGACTTTTGCCGACAGCAAGGAATTTTGGCCGGCCTTGGAGAAGCGGACGCCGGCTTTGCTCCTTTTGGACATCATGCTGCCTGGTGAAAGCGGCAATGACATATTGGAAAAACTGCGCAAGACCCAGCCGTATAAGACGCTTCCCGTCATCATGCTGACGGCCAAGACCAGCGAATATGACATTGTCAAAGGCCTGGACGGTGGCGCCGACGATTACGTCTGCAAACCCTTCGGCATCGTCGAGCTCATTTCCCGTATCCGCGCTGTCCTGCGCCGTTCGGGCCGGCAGAATACGGAAACGAATCTCTATACGTATGGGCCGGTTGCCCTGGACCAGGAAAAGCATGTCGTCACCGTCGAGGGCAAGCCGTGTCACTTGACGGTAAAAGAATTTGAACTCCTGCGCTATCTCCTGGTCAATACGGATATCGTCCTCAAGCGGGAACAGATCATGGAAGCGGTCTGGGGCTTTACCTATGAAGGCGAAAGCCGGACCATCGACATGCACATCAAGAGCCTGCGCCAGAAGCTGGGCGATGGCGGCAAGATCATCCATACCGTGCGCGGCGTCGGATACGTCATTGGAGGGAATGTATGAAGCGGAAAGTCTATCTCAGCCTGTTGTCCATGGGCCTGGCCTGTATGGCTGTGACCCTGCTCATTTCGACGTGGTTCTTCTGGCGTTCTACACAGCATCAGATCCAGCAGGAATTGACGATGACCATGGATGTCGTCGAAACGGCCCTTGAAGAAGGCCATGATACGTCCCTGTATTTGAAGAAAATCGGCATCCATCATACGAACGGCCTGCGTATCACTTGGATTAATGCCCGCGGCGATGTCCTCTTTGAATCGGATTACGATAAAGGGATCATGGAAAATCACCTGGCCCGGCCGGAAGTACGGGCGGCGATTGAAAATGGGGAAGGGACAGCCGTCCGCGATTCCCAGACCCTGTCTAAGGCCCTCTATTATTATGCCAAGAAATTGCCTGATGGGACCATCTTGCGGATCAGCTTAGAAAGGGATACGTTTTATGCTCACTTCCTCAGCCTCCTGCCGTGGGCCCTCCTGCTCTTGGGACTGTCGGCCCTGGCCTGTGTCAAGGCCTCGCGCCTGCTGACGGCGAGCCTGCTCAGCCCGCTCCGGCAGACGGCTTTGTTCATCCGCCAGATCAATGACAGCGATGTGCAGATGGTCCAGCCGCCGCGCGTCGACCATGAATTACAGCCCTTAGTGGACAAGGTCTTTTTGCAGAGCCAGACCATTGCGGATAATATGCGCAGTCTGGAACAACAGCGCAATATCATGCGCCTCATCATGGAAAATCTCCAGGAAGGCGTCATCCTGACGGATAAATCCTATGGCATTGCCGGCCTCAACCTGCGGGCAGCCCGCTTCCTGGGCGCTGGGAATACACAGGCTGTCCTGCAGCGCAACCTCCAGGAACTCCTTCCCGATGCGCCCTGGGACAGGCTGCAGCATATGGACAGTGCCTGTGAGACGAAACTCATGCGGGCGGACCGCCTCTATCTGCTGACTCTTCAGCCAGTCTATAAAAATGATGATTTCTACGGCATGTTGTTCATCATCGATGATGTGACCGAACAAGAACACCGGGAACAGCTGCGGCGGGAATTTACGTCCAATGTATCCCATGAACTGAAGACGCCGCTTACCTCCATCAGCGGTTTTGCCGAAGTCTTGTCGACGGGCCTCTTCAAGAATAAAGACGACGTCATCCATTTCGGGACGCTCATCCGTAAGGAAGCCCTGCGCCTCTTGCAGATGATCGAAGAAATCATGCACCTGGCCCGCATCGAAGACGGCAAGCGCCAAGTGAACCTGGAACGGCTATGCTTGCGCGACTTGGTCCAGGATATCGTAGAATTTATGGAGCCGGTCCTGACGGAAAAGAAAGTGACCGTCCAGTGTACCATGGACGACACCGAAGTGCTGGCCGACCGCGGCCTTTTCCGGGAACTGATCATGAATCTCCTGGACAATGCCGTCAAGTACAACCGCCCAGGCGGCCATGTCTACATCACTGTCCGCCACGACGACCATAAGGCCTTTTTCAGCATCTGCGATACGGGCATCGGCATCCCTGAAGACAAACAGCAGCGCGTCTTTGAACGCTTTTACCGGGCCGATTCCAGCCGGTCCCGCAAAATCAAAGGGACCGGCCTGGGCCTGGCTATCGTCAAGCACATCGTCGAACAGCATCACGGCACTATCGCCTTGAGCAGCAAGGAAAACGAAGGCACGACGATTACCATCACCTTGCCGATGTAGGGAGGAGGGGCCATCCGTAGGGGGGATTTTCCGGTCAGGGGCCCCATACCCGTCCGACACATCAAACATCAAACTTTCAACTTCAAACTCAAAAAGGCGCTGTCTTCATGGGACAGCGCCTTTTTTTACAATATTTTACATTACATACATAAAGTCCTTACATCTCCTTGGTAGGATAAGACTGTATTCAGAATCAGGAACATCTCAGATTCGTTTATTCAAAGGAGAGGATTTTTTATGAAATGGAAAAAGTTAGTTCTTGTCGCCTTAGCTGCTACTATGGCCATTGGGGCTGCCGGCTGCGGAAGTCAGCAGAAAGCAGATGCCGGGAAAGGTTCGGCTGTTTCCGGCAGTATTACCGGTTCGGGTTCTTCGGCGCTGCTGCCTTTGGTCAAAGATGCAGCTGAAAAATTCAAGACGACGAATAAAGACGTAACGATTACCTTGAATGCCGGCGGTTCTGGCACGGGTCTGAAACAGGTTTCCGATGGTTCTGTCGATATGGGTAACTCCGACGTACCGGCTGAAACGAAACTGGATAAAGCCAAAGCGGAAAAATTGGAAGACCATAAAGTCTGTGTCATGACGGTCGCTACGATCATCAATAAAGACGTAGGCGTCAAGAACCTGACCCGTCAGCAGTTACAGGACGTATTCACGGCAAAAGTCACGAACTGGAAAGATGTCGGCGGCAAAGATATGCCAATCGTCCTGGTTACCCGCCCGAAGACGTCCGGTACGCGGGCCCTGTTCAAACAGTACGCTATCAACGGCGCGGAAGAAGCCGACAATAAATCCCTGGAAACGGATAACTCCGGTATCCTCATCCAGAGCGTCGCTCAGAATCCGGGCGCTATCGGCTATGTTGCACTGCCGTACCTGCTCAATAACGACACAGTCGACTCCGTTTCCATCGATGGCGTAGCACCGACCCTGGAAAATACCTATAACGGTACCTACAGCGTCTGGGGCTATGAACATATCTACACCAGCAAAGAACCGAAAGCTGCCGTCAAAGCCTTCATCGAATACATTACGGGCGCCGATTACGGCAAACGCATCGAAGAACTCGGCTATGGCGTAAGCTCGAAGATGCAGACCAAAGAAGTTCACTAATTTTACTGGAGGAACGACATGAATGCAATCGAAACGGTAGTCCAACGGGCTCACCGCAACGAGAAAGCAGCCAAAACGTTCATCACTATTTGCGGCATCGGTATGGCACTGGTGCCGCTTCTCATTGGCGCTTTTCTCTTCATTAAAGGTACAGATACGTTTTTCACCTTTGGCCACAGCGTGACGGAATTTCTCTTTTCCGGTCAGTGGAAACCGAGTGATACCGCCGAAGGCGGCGGCCAGGTCGGGGCGGCCATGTTCCTGGCCGGTTCGCTGGTCACCTGTCTCTTGTCGCTGATCATTTCCCTGCCCTTCAGCCTGGCTTCGTCCATCTATATGACGGAAATCGCGACGCCTCAGCGGCGGCGCCTCATCCAGCCGGCTATCGAATTGTTCACGGGCATCCCGTCCGTTGTCTATGGCTTCGTCGGCATGACCGTCCTCATCCCGGCCCTGCGCCACATTTTCCCCATGCCCTTTGGCTTTTCCGTCCTGGCTGCCGGCATTGTCCTGGCTATCATGATTTTCCCGACCATTACGACTATGGCTGCCGATGCCATGGCCGCCGTGCCTAAGTCCTGGCGTGAAGCGTCTTACGGCCTCGGTGCGACGCGGTGGGAAACGATTGCCCACGTCGTCCTGCCGGCAGCGAAAAGCGGTATCTTCACCGGCATTATCCTAGGCCTGGCCCGTGCTTTGGGCGAAGCCCTGGCTGTCGCCATGGTCATCGGCCAGATGAAAGTCTTCCCGACGTCCCTGTTCCTGCCGGCCAGTACGCTGACGACAGCTATTTCTGCCGACATGGGCGGCGCCATGGAAGGCGGTGAATACAACGCAGCTCTGTGGACGATGGCTTTGGTCCTGTTCCTGCTGTCGTTCTTGTTCATCTTCGTCATTCATCAGATCAATGCCGCTTCCGAAGTAAAAGGGGGACGGAATTAACATGACAAGTGTGGAAACGAAAAAAAATAAAGATAAAATGATGACGGCCCTTTTTACGGCTGGCGCTGCTTTTGCCGTCATCCTGCTCATCGCCTTTGTCCTCTACGTCGTCGTCAGCGGCATCAGTGGTATGACGCCGCAGCTCTTGTCCTTCAGCCCGACGGGGTTGGGGAACATGTTCTTCAATACGATTTATCTGGTCGTCCTGGCCCTCGTCGCCAGTACCATTACGGGGATCCCGGCCGGCATTTTCCTGGCTGAATACGCCAAGAAAGGGCGCATCACTCATTGGGTCCGCATGGCTGTCGAAACCTTGGCATCCCTGCCGTCTATCGTCGTCGGCCTGTTCGGCTACCTGGTCTTCATCGTCATGACCGGTTCCCAATGGAACCTCATGGCCGGCGCCCTGGCCGTATCCATCCTGACCCTGCCTTTGGTCACGTCCGTCACCGAAGACGCCCTGCGCAACTTGCCGTCGAGCTACCGTAACGGTAGCCTGGGCCTGGGGGCCTCGCATTGGCAGACCATCTGGCATGTCCTCTTGCCGGCCTGCTTCCCGCGCATCATGACCGGCCTCATCCTGGCCGCCGGCCGTGGCTTCGGTGAAGCCGCAGCCCTGATGTTCACGGCCGGTATGTCGACGGATATCGACTGGACGAACTGGGATATTACGGCCACGTCGTGTCCCCTCAATCCCTTCCGTCCCGGCGAAACCCTGGCCCTGCACATCTGGGCCCTGCGCACGGAAGCTCTTCATGCCGATGCGGCCCAGCAGGCAGCTGCGTCGTCGGCCATCCTGATGGTCATGGTCCTCGTCTTCAGCCTGGCTGCACGCTATCTCAGCTATCGAATTGACAAGAAAATGGGAGGAAATAAATAATGTCAGAATATACCTTCGATGTCAGCCATATGGATCTCTTTTATAATGATTTCCAGGCCTTGAAAGACATCAACATGAAAATCAAGAAGAATGAAATCACGGCTCTCATCGGTCCGTCTGGCTGCGGTAAATCGACATTCCTCAAGACACTGAACCGCATGAACGACTGGGTCGAAGGCTGCCGGGTCACGGGCGATATCCGCTTTGAAGGCAAGGATATCTTCAAGGAAGTCGACCCCCTGGCCCTGCGCTATCGCGTCGGTATGGTCTTCCAGCAGCCGACGCCGTTCCCGAAGAGCATTTATGAAAATATCGCTTATGGTCCGCGCATCCAGGGCATCAAAGATAAGAAGCAGCTCGACGCCATCGTCGAAAAGAGCCTGCGCCAGGCTGCCTGCTGGGATGAAATGAAAGACCGCCTCAGTAAGAGCGCCCTCGGCCTCTCCGGTGGTCAGCAGCAGCGTCTCTGCATCGCCCGCACGTTAGCAGCCGATCCGTCGGTCATCCTCATGGACGAACCGACATCGGCTTTGGACCCGATTTCGACGCAGAAAATCGAAGACCTGGCCTTAGAACTGAAGGAAAAATATACGATCGTCATTGTCACACACAGCATGCAGCAAGCCCGCCGCATTTCCGATAAGACGGCATTTTTCCTCTTAGGCGAACTCATTGAATACGATAATACTTTGAATATGTTCACCAATCCGTCCAATCCTAAGACGGAAGAATACATTACCGGCCGTTTCGGTTAAGAGGAGGAAAGGCACTTATGCTGGAAATTTACGAAAAATCCGTAGCAGAATTGAAAAACGATATGATCAACTTGGGCATAAAGGTCGAACAGGCCGTCGATAATGCCTGGAAGGCGCTGGAACAGAAAGATATCGAACTGGCCCAGCGTATCTACGATGGCGATGACGTCATCGATGAACTGGTCAAGAACTGCATGAAGAAGGACTTGACCATCAGTATGATGCAGGGTCCCGTAGCGGCTGATTACCGGAGCTTGATGGCGACGTTGAAAATCCTCTCCGACTTAGAACGCATTGCCGATCATTGCGCCGACATCAGCCACTACGTCATCCATTTGGAACAGACTCATCACAACGTACCCTTGCCGCAGGGCATTAAGGAAATGTACGGCGTCATGGCCTCTATGGTCAGCGATGTCATTGATTTCTATAAAAAGCGGGGCACTTCGTCCCAGGCCAGCCTCATGCGCGATAAAGACGATATCGTCGACCAGGCCTTCAACAACCTCATGGAAACGCTGGCTGCCGAAATGACGGCCCATCCGGAAAACTCCAAGGACTACATCGACCTGGTCCTGGTCGTCAAATACATCGAACGCATGGCCGACCACGCCAACAATATCGCCGAATGGCTCATCTATCGCGATACCAACGAAATCAGATTATAATAGGCATAAAAAAAGCTGCGCAATTAATGCGCAGCTTTTTTTTATGCCGTGGTTCGTGGTTCGTTGAGCCTCCCCTGCGAAGGGGAGGTGGCCCGTCAGGGTCGGAGGGGTTCTTCACCAGGCGATGCGTCAGCGAGCCCGTTTCCCAACGACGAACGATGAACGACCAACGACGAACAACGAACGGCCGCAGGCACGTTCGCCACGGTCCACGACCCACGGCAAACGACCCACGGCGCCGCAGGCGCCTAGTATTCCGGCGGCATGTTCTTTTTCGTATGCGGCATGGAGAGGGCATCGCCGGGATACTGGTGGTATTTGACGGGCGATGTCGTGAAGCCCCGGCCTACGACTTCCGAAGCGTCGCTGATGATCATGAAGGCCTGCGGGTCGAGTTTGTTGACGATTTCCTTGACCTTGGCTACTTCCGTCAGCTTGATGACGGCGTAGATGACCCGTTTGTCCTGCATGGTGTAAGCGCCCTGGCCGTGGAGATAGGTGGCGCCGTGGCCGACGTAGCGCATGAGGACCTGGGCGATCGGCGTAGCCCGGTTGGAAATGATGATGACGCTTTTACGCTGTTTGAGGCCGATGACGACCTTGTTGGTAATGAAGGCTGCAATGTAAATGGCGACGAAGGTCAGGACGGCCCGTTCCAGGGAGAAGAGCCAGGCGGCCGCCAGGAGGATGACCAGATTGAGGATCATCGTGACCGTGCCCATTTCCAGGGAATAATATTTCTTGACGATGGCGCCGATGACGTCCAGGCCGCCACTGTTGCCGTTGTATTTATAGATGATGCCGAAGCCGATGCCGGCCAGGATGCCGCCCGTAATGGACGAGAGCATGGCATCGTGCATGATGTTCCACGTCGACAGGAAGGCCGTTGCATCGACCAGGACCGAGAGCATGATCGTGCCGACGATGCTCAGGACCGTATAGCGGCGGCCCATGAATTTATAACAGGCAATCATGATCGGGATGTTGAGGATGAAGATCCCGATGCCGACGGGCAGGCCTGTCAGGAAGTAAATCATGATGGCTACCCCGCTGAGGCCGCTGCTCAGCAAATGGAAGGGGATGAAGAAGGCATTCATGCCGATGGCGACGACCAGGCTGCCGACGAAGGACGCCAGGTAGGGGACGGCTAATTCCCAAAGCGTGTGTGAAGTCAGGGTTTTCATAATTTTTTTTCCTCCGTAATGAATGAAGAATTGTAAAGTAAAGGAAAAAACGGTATAATCATTATAGTATAATGATGAAAGTGTGCACTCAGAGAGGATGCGGAAATGGCGCAGCTCCCTGCTGTCGTCTCATTATAACATAGGAAAAATTTTAATCAATAAGACAATGCACATTTTATACACGGAGTGGAAGTATGACTAAAATAGTAGAAACAGGATACGGAAAAATTAATCTGGCCTTGGCGATAACCGGCCGTCGTTCCGATGGTTATCACGATATTGATACCGTCTTTCAATCTATCGGCCTTTGTGATACCGTGACCTTGCAGGACGCCGATGAATGGCAGCTCACTTGCTCGGTCCCGGGACTGGCCTGCGATGAAACGAATTTAGCGTACAAGGCCTGGCAAGCACTTTGTCCATATAAAAAGGACAATCAGCCAGTCGCCATCCATATCGAAAAAAATATCCCCATTGCCGCCGGCCTGGCTGGCGGCAGTACCGATTGCGCCGCTGTCCTGCGCGGCCTCAACCGCCTGTGGGGCCTGGGATTGTCTCAGGCAGACCTCTGTCATATCGGGACCGGCCTCGGTGCCGATGTACCTTTCTGCATCTGCGGCGGGACCATGCGCGGGACCGGTATCGGCGAAGAGCTGCGGGAGCTGCCGCCCCTGCCGGACTGGCCCGTCGTCATCGTCCATCCTCATGCCGCGGTACAGACGAAGAAGGCCTATGCCTTATTCGACAGCCGGGAAAGAACGAAGCCCATCGATGTTGATGCCGTAGAACGCGCCGTCTGCCGCAGTGATTTCCAGGCCCTGACGGCTTCGATGGGCAATACTTTTGAAGAACTGGTCATTCCCGATGTGCCCGAAGTCGCCCGTTGTCAGCAGCTCCTGTCCTCGTCAGGATTGCGGCCGCTCATGGCCGGCAGCGGACCGACGGTCTTTGCCCTGGTCCCGCCGGAGCGGGAAGGGGAGATACGGCGTCAGGCGGCTTCGTGGCGAGACGTCGACGCCTATGTGACAAAGGTTGTGAAACGAGTGGAAGGTGAAGCCTAGAATGATGAAAACGACAAAAAGACAGCATGCATTGGAACCGATTAAATTAGATGCTTATAAACCGCTGCGCGAAGTGGTCAGCGAAACGCTGCGCCAGGCCATCAAGGACGGCGTGCTCAAGCCGGGGGAACGGCTCATGGAAATCCAGCTGGCCGATGAGCTCGGCGTCAGCCGGACGCCGATCCGCGAGGCTATCCGCAAATTGGAACTGGAAGGCTTCGTCGTCATGGTTCCCCGGCGCGGGACGTATGTTGCAGATATTTCCTTGAAGGATATTGCCCAAGTCTTTGAAATCCGCAGTGCCCTGGAAGAACTGGCTGCCGGCCTGGCTGCCGAACGGATCACGCCGGACGAGCTGGAATACCTGGAACGGATTCTCGTCGAGATCAACGAATATATCGACAATGACGAATTTGATAAGATCGTCGATGCCGATGTCCGCTTCCACGACGTCCTCTATCACGCCAGCCGTAACCAGCGCCTCGTCGATATCCTCAACAATCTGCGCGAACAGATGCTGCGCTTCCGTTCCATTTCCATGCACTATCCGGGCCGCCTGGCCGCGACCTGGGAAGAACATCGGCAGATGGTAGAAAACATTGCCGAACACAATAGTGCCATGGCCCGGAAAGTGGCCAAGAAGCATATGGAAAATTCCGAACGGACCTTGCTGAAGGGCATCAGTAAGGATGAAGAATCGGCCCGCCGCGTTCATGAATTGTTTCCTCATAAAGGCGAATAAGGAAAGGAAGCGACCATGGGATGGGACATTTTCTCTTGAATCATTTCCGCCATGTCCACGAAAAGTCAGAACACATGGATGATTTTGAAAACTTTTTGTATATCCTGACGTACATCTTGTTCGTCTGTCTGTTCATCCGCTCCCTGGTCGCCTTGTACATGGGACGGTGGAACTTGTTCTAAAACTATTATTTTATAGTAAAGAGGGGTTTTTTTATGATGAAGACTTTTTCTCTTCCTTTTGGGAAGAGCACACAGACTGTTTCACTCGATGAAGCACACGTATTATATGACCTGCACGGCAACCATGTCGACGCCGTCGCCGATGAACAGGCTGCCATCCGCCAGGCCCTGCGCCATCCTATTGGCAGCGCGCCTTTGAAAGATGTCGTCCAGGCTGGCGATACGGTCGCCATCGTCGTCAGCGATATTACCCGCCTGGTCCATACGGCCCAGATGCTGCCCATCATCGTCGATGAATTGAACCAGGCCGGCGTCAAGGATGACCAGATTACGGTCGTCACGGCCCAGGGGACGCATCGGGCCCATACGCCGGAAGAAGATGCCATCGTCTGCGGTGCAGACATGGTCAAGCGCGTAAAGATCGTCAGCCATGACTGCCGCGATGCCTCCCAGCTGACCAAAATCGGGACGACCACCTATGGCAATGACGTCTATCTCAATTCGCACGTCGTCCAGGCCGACAAGGTCATCTTGACCGGTGCCGTGTCCTTCCATCCGATGGCCGGGTTTGGCGGCGGCCGCAAAGCCGTCCTGCCGGGCGTTGCCAGTTATGAAACGATCATGCGCAACCACGCCATGGCCTTGACGGAAACCTTCGGCGGCGGCTGTAATCCTAAATGTGAAACGAGCCTTTTGGAAGATAATCCCCTCCACGACGATATGAAGCAGGCCGCAGCCCTGCTCAATCCTTGTTTCCTGGTCAATACGGTCTTTTCGGCAGACGGCGACCTATATGAAGTCGTCGGCGGTCACTGGTACGAAGCCTGGAAAAAAGGTTGTGACGACTTGCTGCACATCGCCAGCGTACCCATCCAGGACCTGGCAGATATCACCATTGCTTCGGCTGGCGGCTATCCCAAGGACATGAACCTCTACCAGAGCATGAAAGCGCCGATGAATGCCGTCTTCGCCACCAAACCGGGCGGCACGATGATCCTGACCCTGGACTGCCCGGACATCAAGGAACCGGCCATCTTTACGGACTGGTTCTTCCGCAGCGATATGGACGCCTTTGAAAAGGACCTGCGGGCCGACTTTTCCATCCCGGCCTTCGTCGCCTTCAAATCGCACTGTATCTTCCGGTCCCTGAAAGAAGCCTACGTCGTCACGCGGCCGGAAAACTTCGACATCATCCGCCACAGCGGCCTCATCCCGGCAGCTACCCTGGAAGAAGCCTGGGAAAAGGCCCAGAAAAACTTGCCGGAAAACTATAAAGTCACCATCATGGGCCACGCCGCCGCCACCTTCCCAGTGCGTAAGTAGGGGCCGGTGGCTCGTGGCTAACGGCTAATGGTCGTAGGGGCCGTCCTGTTAAGGCGGCCCGCTTGTGGGAATCCCGTAGGTGATGGGTGGAAACATCCTGCTATCATATCCCCGGATGATTTTATCCACGATTCACAGCGGGGCGCCTTTTAGGCGACCCCCTACGGAAAAAGGCACTGTCTTCATGCGACAGTGCCTTTTTTTATTCCCTATGGTTATACGTTTTACCTTTTACATAACTTTATTGCATGGTATAAAATGACTAAACTATATATCTTTTTTTTATAATTTCCAAGACAAATGGCGCCTTGTGTACTATAATATTCATAATTCACGAGAAAAAGTTGCAATAGGTGAAATGATAGTTCCATTTTCGTTAAAAAGTAAAGGGGTTCTTACAATGAAAGAATACAATCCAGTTACCGCTGAAGTTATCGACGCATTGAAAGCTGTCGTCGGCGATAAATATGTCAAGACCGATGCAGATGTCCTGGATGTCTATAAATCGGACGAAAGCCTGGCACCGTCTTTCTGGAAGACGCCGGAAGTCGTCGTCCTGCCGGCCAATACGCAGGAAGTCTCGGAAATCATGAAGATTGCCAACCGCTTCGACGTCCCGGTCACGCCGCGCAGTGCCGGTACCAGCGTTAGCTGCGGCGCCGTCCCGGCTTATAAGGGCATCGTTCTGCTCATGGAACGGATGAACCACATCATCGAATTGAATGAAGATGGCATGTATATGACCGTCGAAGCCGGCGTCCGCACTATCGACATCCAGAATGCAGCCCACGAAAAAGGTCTGCTCTATGCCGGCGACCCCTGCAGTTCCGACAGCTGCCTCATCGGCGGCAACCTGGCTACCAACGCCGGCGGCAACAAGGCCGTCCGCTATGGTACGACGCGCCATCAGGTCTATTCCATCGAAGCCGTCCTGCCGACGGGCAAGATCGTCAACCTCGGCGCTACCTTGAAGAAGTGCTCGACCGGCTTCTGCCTGGACCAGCTCATCATCGGTTCTGAAGGGACTTTGGGTATCATCACCAAAGCGACGTTGAAACTCGTCCCCTTGCCGCCGTATAAGCTCGACGTCCTGGCTGTCTTTACCGACCTGGCCAAGGCGACGGCACTGGTACCGAAACTGATTAAAGCCGGCCTCAACCCGACGTCTGTCGAATTTATGGACAACAACTTCGTCCGCAGCGCCAGCGATTACAGCGACTTGAAACTGCCTCATTATGAAGATGGCTGCTATGACATCATCTCCATCGAAACCTTTAATGAAGATGAACTGGACGACAAGATGGAAAAGTTGGCCGCTGTCTGTGAAGAATGTGGAGCTACGGACATCGTCGAAGCCGACGACCGCGTCTGGAAAGTCCGCCGCAACTGCCTGGAAAGCACGCGTGTCTTCTCGAAAGTCGCCACGTCAGAAGATTTGGTCGTTCCGGTCACGAAAATCGCCGACTGCATCCAGACCTTGGTCAAAGAAAGCCAGAATTACGATTTCCGCGTCTTCTGCCTGGCCCATGCCGGTGATGGCAACCTCCACTTCCAGATTCTCAAATGCGATATGAGCGACGAAGACTGGGAAAAACAGTTGAAAGAATTTCGTGCCAAAGCCTATAAATACGTTTACGGCTTAGGCGGCCGCCTGTCCGGTGAACACGGCATCGGCTTGAAACGCCTGAAATACATGGAAGAATATACGGATCCGGCTGAACTGGACCTCATGAAGACCATCAAACGGGCCGTCGACCCGAAATGGATTCTCAACCCGGGCAAAGTCATTGAAGAAAACTAGATGAGTTAGTGGTTAGTGGAAGATAGCTTTAAATTTAAAAACCTTCACTAAAAACTACAAACTGCAAACTTAATACTCAAAAAGGGCTTGTCGTCGTGCGACAGGCCCTTTTTATGTTTGAAGTTCTACTTAAACGTATTACTTTAAACTATAAAGATTCAGCTTAAAATTATAAATTAGCTATTGGACAAATAACGGACTCCTGTGGTATACTATATATAGCTATAAATCGATAATTAATATCAAAATAACACAGGAGGAGATGTTTCTATGAAAGCCATCGTCGTCTATTCTTCGAAAACAGGGCGCATACAGCAGATCGCCCAGGCTATGGCGCAGGTCTTGCCGCAAGGGACGCCTTGCGTTCCCGTCGATGAGATGCCGTCTGATTTTTCCAATTATGACTGCGTATTCATGGGCTTTTGGATTGATGAGAACCAGGCAGACCCTAAGGGACAGGAAGCGTTGAAGAAAATTGCCAATGACCACGTGGCCATCTTTACTACCATGTACGACGACCCCTATTCGGACCAGGCGTCGAAACACCTGCGCAGTGCCGTAGAGCTGCTGAAGCCTGGCAGCGGTGTCGTCGGGACCTATATCATCTGGACTGATAAAGCGCGTTATATGTACGAACCGGAGGCCGGCGAGGACCTGCATCTCGATGAGGCCCAGTCCTTCGCCCAAAATATCGTGAGCCGCCTCAAGGGAAATTGACGAAAAGACCCCGGACTTCTCAGAGTCCGAGGTCTTTTTTATAGGCTTCTGCGCCTTGTTCCTGGCTGATATAGCCCTGTTCGGCCATCAAGGTCAGGACCGTTTTCTGCCGGGCTTTGGCACCTTCGTAATTTTTCAGGGGATTATAGTACGTCGGCGCCTGTACCAGGCCAGCCAGCATCGATGCCTGGGCCAGGTCCAGTTTTTCCGGCGTCGTCGTGAAATACGTACGGGCTGCATCGTCAATGCCCGTAGCGTTAGCACCGAAATAGGCTGTATTCAAATAGATTTCCAATATGTCATCTTTGCTGTAGTAATGTTCCAGTAAGAAAGCCATGACGAATTCCTGTGCCTTGCGGGCCATCGTCCGGTCCTGGGACAGGAAGACGTTCTTGACGACCTGCTGGCTGATGGTGCTGCCGCCTTCGACGGTTTCGCCCGATTCGATATTGACCAGGACGGCCCGGATGATGCCAATCGGGTCGATGGCGCCGTGGTCGTAGAAGCGGCGGTCTTCCGTAGCCACGACGGCGTGCTGCATGGGCTTGGAAATGGCGCTGATGGCCACGTAGACGGGGATTTTCTTGATTTTATTATCCATGGCTTCGTGGAAGTGCAGGTAGGGATAGACCCGGATTTCCAGCGGCCGCAGCGGCGACGGCCAGTTCCCTTGGGGTTCCTTTTCTTCTTGGAGCTTGGCAGCCGTCTCGACAGCAGGCTTGGCCGTCTTCGGCGCGTCAAAGAGCAGGTTCCAGCCGGCACAGACGGCGAAGGTCAGGGCAAAGATGGCAATGTATTTAAGTTTCATGGAATTCCTCCTACATAAACACCCTTATTATACTATACTTTGCAGGGTGAGGGAATTGACGAGGCCGTAAAAAAAGTTTGAAAATTTTTTATGCAATATACTTGCATAATATTTCAACTAGGTGTATACTATCAAACGTAGACAGAAACAAACACACATCAATCGCATTGGTTCATTCGATAGAGGAGGAAATCATCATGAGCAACACGAAAAAAGATATTAAAAAAATTGTCCTGGCTTATTCCGGCGGCCTTGATACGTCGGTCATCATTCCCTGGCTGAAAGAAAACTATCCCGGTGCCGAAGTCATCGCTGCCTGCGCCGATGTCGGCCAGCCTGACGACTTTGAAGCCATCGAAAAGAAAGCCTATGCTTCGGGCGCTTCCAAAGTCTATGTCATGGACATCAAAAAAGAATTTATGGAAGAATACGTTTGGCCGACCGTCAAAGCCGGTGCCGTTTATGAAGGAAAATACCTCTTGGGCACGTCCTTTGCTCGTCCCCTTATTTCTAAGAAACTCGTCGAAGTCGCCAAGGAAGAAGGCGCTGACGCCATCGCTCACGGCGCTACGGGCAAAGGCAATGACCAGGTCCGTTTTGAACTGACTGTCAAAGCCCTGGCTCCGGAAATGACCCTCATCGCTCCCTGGCGGATGTGGGACCTCAAATCCCGTGAAGACGAACTGAAATACGCCGAAGCCCACAACGTCCCCATCGACTATCAGTCTGAAGAAAACCCCTATCCGTACAGCATGGACTGGAACATCTGGCATTTGAGCCACGAAGGGGATGACCTGGAAAATCCGGCCAATGCTCCGAAAGACATGGTCTACATGGTCACCAAGACGCCGGAACAGGCTCCGGATGCTCCGGAATACGTCAAGATCGACTTCGAACAGGGCGTACCGGTTGCCGTCAACGGTCAGAAACTCGGCGCAGTCGAACTCATTACGACCCTCAATGAAATCGGTGCCCGCAACGGCGTCGGCATCGTCGATATCGTCGAAAACCGGCTGGTCGGCATGAAGAGCCGTGGCATCTATGAAAACCCGGGCGGTGCCATCATCATGTATGCCCACAGAGAACTGGAATATCTCTGCCTCGACCGCGACACGTACCACTATAAAGAAAATGTAGCCAATAAATTTGCCGAACTCGTCTATGACGGCAAATGGTTCTCGCCGCTTCGCGAAGCCCTGTCGGCTTTCGTCGATGAAACGCAGAAGACCGTTACCGGCCAGGTCACATTGAAACTCTATAAGGGCAACATCATCAGCGCTGGTTCTACGTCGCCGTACTCCTTGTACAATGAAGAATTTGTCACTTTCGGCGAAGACGACGTATACGATCAGACCGATGCCGAAGGCTTCATCAACCTCTTCGGCCTGCCGCTCAAGATGCGGGCCCTCATGAAACAGCACGTAGAAAAACAGGGTAAATAAGGAGCGATTCGTATGAAGTTATGGGGCGGCCGTTTTACTAAGGCCACGGATAAAAGTGTAGAAGAATTTAATGCATCCATCCAATTCGATTGCCGCATGTACGCTGAAGATATCTGCGGCAGCATTGCCCATGCGACGATGCTGGCTAAACAGGGCATCATTTCCCAGGAAGATAAAGATGCCATCGTCAAGGGGCTGAAGGCCATTTTCCAGCAGATTGAAGAGGGGAATTTCGATTTCTCCGTCGAACTGGAAGATATCCACATGAACATCGAAAAACGATTGACCGATGCCATCGGCGAAGCCGGCAAGCGCCTGCATACCGGCCGCAGCCGTAACGACCAGGTCGCCTTGGATACGCACATGTATGTCCGCCGCGAAATCGCCGCCGTCGCCAAGCTCCTGGTCAAGCTCCAGGAATCGCTGGTCAAGGCTGCCGAAAAGTACAGCGACGTCATCATGCCGGGGTACACCCATCTCCAGCGGGCCCAGCCGATTCTCTTCAGTCACCACCTCATGGCCTATTTCTCCATGCTGTCCCGTGACTTCATCCACTTGAAATATGCCTGGGACATGGCCGACATGATGCCCCTCGGCGCCGGCGCCCTGGCTGGCACGACGTATCCTCTCGACCAGCCCTTCGTCGCCAAGACCCTGCATTTCGGCAAGATTTATGATAACAGCCTCGATGCCGTCAGCGACCGCGACTATATCATCGCCTTCCTGGAATTTGCTGCCGTCCTGATGATGCACCTCAGCCGCTTGTCGGAAGAATTTATCCTCTGGTCCAGTTCGGAATTTAAGTTCATCGAACTCGACGATTCCCACTGCACGGGCTCGTCCATCATGCCTCAGAAGAAGAATCCCGATATCTGCGAACTCGTCCGCGGCAAGACAGGCCGGTTCTACGGCCATCTCATGGGTGTCCTGACTATGATGAAGGGCATCCCCATGGCCTACGACAAGGACATGCAGGAAGATAAAGAAGGCGTCTTCGATGCCATCGATAATTTGAAGTTCGCCCTGACCATCTATGCCGCCATGATCGACAAGATGACCGTCAATGGCAAGCACATGCGGGAAGTCCTGGAAAGCGACTTTTCCAATGCGACGGATATGGCCGACTACCTGGCCAAGAAAGGCCTGCCCTTCCGGGAAGCCCATGCCGTCGTCGGCAAAGCCGTCCACTACTGCATCGAACAGGGCAAAGTCTTACAGCAGTTATCGCTGCAGGAGCTGCAGGCTATGAGCCCGCTCTTCGCAGAAGATATCCACCACTACCTGGATATCGAAACCTGCGTCAAGCAGCGTAACACATATAACGGCACGTCGCCCCAGTCCGTAGCCCGCCAGTGTCAGTCTGGCAAGGCTGCCATCACAGGGGAACAGTCCCAGATCGAAACCTGGAACGACGTCGTCGCCTCTGTCTATGAACTATTGAAGTAAAAGCGATTGAATGAAAAGGAGCTGTCCCTGTGGGGCAGCTCCTTTTCAAGTTTGAAGTTGAAAGTTTGAAGAAGATGGCTTTACATTTAAAACCATTCATTAAAAACTACAAACTGCAAACTTAATACTCAAAAATAGGCTGTCTTCATGCGACAGCCTATTTTCATGATTTGCCACGAACTACGAGCTACGAACTACGAGCCACTAGGCCGCAGGCCGAAACTACGAACAATTCCCTTGTCATACATGCTATAAATAAGGTATAATAAAAAAGTATGAAAAAAATCAACTATTTACTCGTAACAGGAAAGGAGGGGCCTGCCTATGTCAATTGTCGCACAAACGACGCTGGCTCATGATGTTTCGTATAACGGTATCGGCCTGCATGCTGCGAATGAAGTCCATATGGTATTGCGCCCGGCTCCGGCTGATACAGGCATCGTCTTTATCCGGACGGACTTGCCCGGAAGACCGTCTGTACAAGCCCATCTCACGAATGTAACCAATACAATGCGGGCGACGACGCTGGAAAAAGGGGAGGCCAAGGTCTTCACGGTAGAACACCTGCTGTCCGCTTTGAGCGGTATGGAAGTGGACAACTGCTTCGTCGAAATGGATTCTGTCGAACCGCCTGTCGCCGATGGCAGCAGCCTGACCTTTGTCAAGCTCATCAAAGAAGCCGGGATCCGTGACCTCGAGGCACCGCGCCGACCGCTGGTCGTCCAAAGACAGCATCTCGTCCAGGAAGACGATAAATTCATTGCCATCGTGCCCTATGACGGTTTCCGCATCACCTTTACATCGATTAACCCGCATCCCCTGCTGGGCGTACAGTTCTTGGATACGACCATCACCCAGGAATCCTATGTCCGGGACATCGCCTTTGCCCGTACCATCGCCTTTACGGAAGAATTGGAAATGCTCAAGAAATTAGGCCTGGGCAAGGGCGGCACCATCGAAAATGTCGTCGTCTATGACAAGACGTCGTGCTTATCCGTGCCCCGCAGCGACGATGAACTGGTCCGCCATAAGGTCCTCGATATCATCGGAGACCTGGCCATGCTCGGACGGCCCGTGCGGGGACACATCATTGCCGTCAAATCAAGCCACAAACTGAACAACCTGCTGACCCATAAAATTTTTCAAGAACTGCAGTGATCTAAGGAGGAATTCTCATGACTTTGGAAGTAACTGATATTATGGAAATTTTGCCGCATCGCTATCCCATGCTGCTCGTCGATCGCATCATCGAATTGGAACCGATGAAGTATGCCATCGGCATCAAGAATGCGACCTTTGATGAACAATTTTTCCAGGGCCATTTCCCAGGTAAACCGGTCATGCCCGGCGTCCTCATCGCCGAAGCCATGGCTCAGGTCGGCGGCGTAGCCCTGCTCTATCCGGAAGAAAACCGCGGCCTCATCCCGTTCTTCACGGGCATCGACAAACTCCGCTTCCGCCATCCCGTCATCCCCGGCGACCAGCTGGTCATGCGGGCCGACATCGAAAAAATCAAAGGCCGTATGGGCAAGGTCAAGGCCCAGTGCCACGTCGGCGATACGCTCTGTGCCGAAGGGGAATATCTCTTTGCCCTCATGCCGGGCCAGAACCCGAAGAAATAATTTTAAAAAAGTTTAAAAATTTTGCTTTGTGTTAAATAAAGCCTTAAATGGGCGCATTTGTGAGCATGAAGTGGAAATTAGCGGGAAAAAGCCTGATTTTGCCCGGCAAAACCGGACGCTATTTCTGTGAGTATAACCTATATAGTTTGTGTTGAAAATAAGCGCCTGCCAGTGAGGCAGGGAAGCGAGGAGTGACTTTAATGACCGAGGAAACGAATAACATGCCTCAGAGCATGATACATCCGACGGCTATTATAGACCCGCAGGCAAAAATCGGTGCCGGTGTCAAAATCGGGCCGTATGCCGTTATCGGGCCCCACGTTACCATTGGTGACGGAACAGAAATCATGGCCCACGTTACTATCGACGGCTGGACGACAATCGGCAAGGACTGCCGGTTTTTCCCCAGCTGTTCCATTGGTTCGGAACCGCAGGATCTGAAATATCACGGCGAAAAGAGTTACCTGATCATCGGCGACCGTTCGGTGTTCCGGGAATTCGTCACGGTCAGCACGGCGACTGGCGAAGGGGAAGAAACGCGCATCGGCAACGACTGCCTCTTCCAGGCCTGCACGCATGTAGCTCATAACTGCGTCGTCGGTAACCACGTCATCATGAGCAACTGCGCCGGCCTGGCCGGCCATGTCACCGTCGAAGACCGCGTCGTCATCGGCGGCATTGCCGGCGTCCATCAGTTCGTCAAAATCGGCCGCAACAGCATGATCGGCGGCCTGGCGAAAGTCGTCCAGGATATTCCGCCTTTCGTCATCGCCGACGGCCAGCCCGCCCGCTGCATCGGCTTGAACAGCGTCGGCCTTTCGCGGGCAGGTATCCCGGAAGAAGTACGCCGGGAACTGAAGAAGGCCTTCCGCATCTTGTACCGTTCCGGCCTCAACCTGCGCCAGGCTATTGCCGAAATGGAACAGGAACTGGACAGCTATGAAGAAGTAGAACATTTTCTCCGCTTCCTCCGCAATGCCGACCGCGGTATCTGCAGAGGGACGAAAGATTAGGCAGCCGCTAGTGGCTAAAAAGGGGTGTCGCGTCTGCGATGGCCCCTTTTTTTGCTGACAGGGAGCCTGTTTGTTTGTTATAATATAAAGATGAATATTTCTCTTTATGAATAAGGATGATTGCTATGGAAAAAGTAGGATTGCTTGCCGGTGTCGGCAAACTGCCTGTAGAATTTATGCGCGCTGCCAAGCAGCTGGGCCACGAGGTCATCGTCATCGCCGTCGTCGATGGCGTAGAGCCGGAACTGGCTGCCGAAGCAGATGCTTATTATGAAATCAATGTCGCCAAATTGGACAAAGTCATCAAGACCCTCAAGAAGAATGGCGTCGCCAAAGTCACCATGATTGGCAAAGTCACCAAGGAAATCCTCTTCAAGGGCTTGAAGTTCCCAGATTGGCGGGCCATCAAGCTGTTGGCGAAACTGCGCAACCGCAAGGACGATACGATCATGCTGGCCATCGTCGAAGAACTGGCCAAGGATGGTCTGGAAGTCGTCGACCAGACCTTGTACCTGAAGCCCCTCATGCCGGCTTGCGGCGTCTTGTCGCGCCGTAAACCGACGGCCGATGAAGAAGACGATATCCGCTTCGGCTTCGTCACGGCCAAGGCCATGGGCGGCATGGACATCGGCCAGACCGTCGTCGTCAAGCACAAGGCCGTCATGGCTGTCGAAGCCATCGAAGGGACGGACGCCTGCATCCGCCGCGGCGGCGCCCTGGGACGGGAAAAGTCCGTCGTCGTCAAAGTGGCCAAACCCAATCAGGACCCGCGTTTCGATGTGCCTGCCGTAGGCAAGCAGACCATCCTGTCCATGATTGAAAGTAAGTGCAATGTCCTAGCCATGGAAGCCGGCCGGACGCTCTTCGTCGAACAGGACGAAGTCCTGGATCTGGCCAACCGCCACAATATCTGCATCTGTGCCGTCGATAAGAATTTTTAGGAGAGCCTATGAAAATCATGTTTTCTGCCGGTGAGGCATCGGGCGACCTCCATGGCGCCAACCTGGCCCGGGCTTTGCGGGAACTCGATCCGCAGGTCGAACTGCTCGGTATGGGCGGTAAGGAAATGGAAACGGCCGGCGTCGACATCGTCTACGATATCAAGAACTTAGGCGTCATCGGCGTCGGGGAAATCCTTCGCAAGATTCCTTTCTTCTTCCGCCTTCGCGATTTCCTCGTCGAGACGATGCGCAGGGAAAAGCCGGACGTCCTGGTCTGTATCGACTATCCTGGCTTCAATATGCGCCTCATCAAAGTGGCCAAAGCGGCGGGCATACCCGTCGTCTATTATATCCTGCCGACTATCTGGGCCTGGCACAAGAGCCGCGGGAAGACCATTGCCAAGTATACGGATTTAGCTATTTCCCTGTTTCCGTTTGAAGCCAAGATGTATGAAGACATGGGGACGAATGTCATCTATACCGGCCATCCCCTGGTCGATACGGTCCATGCGACCATGAGCCGCCGCGAAGCTTGTGCCTATTTTGGCCTGGACGAGCGGAAAAAGACGGTTCTTCTTATGCCGGGCAGCCGGGTCCAGGAAGTGCGCGGCCTCCTGCCGTGTATGCTGGAAGCGGCCAAACTCATTCGCCAGGAAGCTGGCGACGTCCAGTTCATCCTGCCGCGGGCCTCGACTATTGACGAGGTTCTGCTGGACGAATTAATCAAGCCTTCGGGAATCGATGTCACCATCGGGGAAGACCGGGTGTACGATATGATGAACCTCAGTACGGCGGCCATAGCGGCTTCCGGGACGGCGACGCTGGAAACGGCCCTCATGGGCCTGCCGACGCTCCTGGTTTACCGCGTCAACCGCCTGACCTACTGGCTGTCGAAGGTCCTGGTCCATATCGACAGCATCGGCCTGCCCAACATCATCATGGGCCATCGGGTCATCCCTGAATTGTGGCAGGACGAGGTGACGCCCGGGAATATCGCCGCCGCCATGGTGCCCATGATTACCGATAAAGCGCGCCGTGAAGCTTTGCACGAATCCCTGGCGGCTGTCCGCCGCACGATGGGGGAACCCGGTGCTGTCCAGCGGACGGCCCAGGCTATCTTAGATTTTGCAAGAGAAAGAGGTGCCCATGAAGCAATACAATAGTTGGCAAAGTTATAAGAGATTATTAATGTTCATCAAGCCGTACAAGATGCGCCTCGCCGTCGCCGTCATCTGTATGGCCCTGTCCGGGGCGAGCAACGTCGTCGTCCCGTGGCTCATCAAGGACGTCATCGATAAGGTCCTGGCCAATAAGGATATCTACACGCTGAACCTCATCGTCATCGGGATCCTGATCTTGTTCCTGCTTCGTGGCTTCTTCTACTTCGGCCAGAAGTACCTCATGAGTTTCGTCGGCCAGAAAATCGTCAACGACATCCGCGAAACCTTGTACCGCCATTTGCAGACCTTGTCCCTGTCGTACTTCGACAAGCACAAGACGGGCAATATCATGAGCAACCTGACCAATGACGTCACGGCTTTGCAGACGGCCATTGCAGGCAACCTCATTTCCTTCGTCCAGGAAGCGGTCATCCTCGTCGGCTCCCTGGGGTCCATGCTCTTCCTCTACTGGAAGCTGACCCTCTTGACCCTGGTCATCGTCCCCCTCGTCGTCTTTACGATCAACTTCTTCGGCTCCCGCCTGCGCCGGGCCGGTCACGACGTCCAGGGCAAGATGGCCGATATTACATCGCTCCTGGAAGAAGCCATTTCCGGGATTCGCATCATCCGCTCCTTCAACCGCGAAGACTTTGAAATCCGCCGCTTCATGGTCCAGAACGACCGCAACTTCTGGGCCCTCATGACGACGACTAAGCTGACGGCCTTATTGACGCCGTTCATCCAGTTCTTCGCAGCCATTGCCGTTACGGGCATCATCTGGTACGGCGGCATGAGTGTCATCAACGGTGAAATGACGGCCGGTGCCCTCATCGCCTTCCTCATTTACGCCATCAACCTGGCCAATCCGGTCCGCCGCATCAGCGAAATCTACGGCGACATCCAGAAATCCCTGGCCGCTGCCGACCGTGTCTTTGAAACCATCGACACCGAACCGGATGTCAAGGAAAAGAAGGACGCCATCGTCCTGCCGCCGGTCAAAGGGGAAGTCGAATTTGACCACGTTTCCTTTGCCTACGATAAAGATCACCCGGCCCTGACCGATTTCAACTTGAAAGTCGCTCCGGGCGAAGTCGTCGCCCTCGTCGGTCCCAGCGGGGCCGGTAAATCGACGGTAGCTAACTTGCTGCCCCGTTTCTATGACGTTACCGGCGGCAGCCTGACCATCGACGGCATCGACGTCCGCGACGTCACTTTCTCGTCCCTGCGCCAGCAGATCGGCCTGGTACCGCAGGAAACGATGCTCTTCAACGCTACGGTCCGGGAGAACATCCTCTACGGCCGCCTCGATGCGACAGACGAAGAAGTCGTCGCTGCGGCCAAAGCGGCCAATGCCCATGAGTTCATCATGGAACTGCCTGGCGGCTACGAAGCCCTCGTCGGCGACCGCGGCAGCTCCCTGTCCGGCGGCCAGCGCCAGCGCATCGCCATCGCCCGGGCCATCCTCAAGAACCCGCGCATCCTCATCCTCGATGAAGCGACGTCGGCCCTCGATACGGAAAGCGAAAAAATCGTCCAGGCCGCCTTGGACCGCCTCATGGAAGGCCGTACGGCCGTCGTCATCGCCCATCGCCTGAGTACGGTCCGCAATGCCGACAACATCGTCGTCATCGACCATGGCCGCATCGTCGAAGAAGGAACCCATGAAGAACTGCTGGCTAAGGACGGCCTCTATGCCCATCTCTATGCCGTACAGTTCAACGATACTACGGAAGACACAGCGTCAGAAGGTTGATTCGTGATGAAAAATCTAAAATCCCATCCTATGTACTGGCTGTATAATATCCTGCTCCTCATTTACTGGGCGACACTCATTCCCATGCTCATTTACCGGCTTATCCGGGAAGAAGGATTTTATCAGCGCATCAAACAGAGTATCGGCTTTTTGCCGGAAGAATTAAAAGATAAAATATCCAATCGCCATGCCATCTGGGTCCATGCCGCGTCGGTCGGGGAAATCGTCGCGGCCAGCCCGATTGTGCGGGAAATGCGCAAGACTCATCCCGACGAAGTCATCATCGTTTCCGTCGTCACGGCGACGGGTTTCCGCATGGCCCATCAAATCATCAAAGGCGCCGACGGGATCCTTTATTTCCCGCTGGACCTGCCTTATCTGACCAACCGCATCCTGACCATCGTCAATCCCCAGGCCATCGTCCTCGTCGAAACAGAAATCTGGCCGAATTTCCTGCGCATCGCTGCCGACAAGCACATCCCGGTCATGATGATGAACGGTCGCATCAGCCAGCGCAGTGCCGTCCGTTACCGGATGATCACCTTCTTTACGCGCCGCGTCTTGTCGACGATCCGCATGTTCTGCATGCAGAGCCGCATCGACGCCCAGTATATCATCGACATCGGCGCCGACCCCAATAAGGTCATCGTCACGGGCAACACCAAGTACGACCAGACCTACGGCATCGTCACGGAAGAAGAAAAGAAGCGCTTCCTCCATGAACTGGGCTTTGCCGAAGGGACGTACCCCATCATGATCGCCGGCAGTACCCATAAAGGGGAGAACGGTTCGGTCTATAAGGCCTTCGTCAAGATACGGGACCATTTCCCGGACGCTAAATTGATCATCGCGCCGCGCTATATCTACCAGGCCGACCTCATCGCCGACGAAGGGCTGAAGCATGGCGTCACCATGGTCAAGCGCAGCGATATGAAGGCCGGGAAACCGGTCAAAGCCGACTATGACGGCGTCATCCTCGATACGATCGGCGAATTGGGCCGCGTCTACAGCCTGGGCGACCTCATCTTTGTCGGCGGCAGCCTGGCCCATATAGGCGGCCATAATATCCTGGAACCGGCAGCTCATGGCAAGCCCATCGTCGTCGGGCCCAATATGTTCAACTTCGTTGAAATCTTCGATCTCCTCAGCAGCCGCGGCGCCTGCGTCATGGTCAAGAATGAAAAGGAATTTATCGACACCTGCCTGGATATCCTCATCCATCCGGACCGGGCCGAAGCCATGAAACGCAGCTGTATCGAAGTCGTCCAGGAAAACCAGGGGGCGACGCGGAAGAACCTGGAACAGCTGCAGCAGATGCTCGATGCTGTCCACGGCGGGAGGTGAGGCCATGTCTTTTCGCAACTGGGCAACGGCCTATTTCCATTACCTCACCGGCAGCGGTCCGCATCGCTGCTGGGACTGGCCGGCCCTGGCCCTGCTGAGCGGGGCGTCCTGGCTGTATCGGAAAGGCGTCCTGGCCAAGTATCATTCCATCGCTTCTCATCCGGAACGGCAGGAACACGTGCCGGCCGTCGTCATCAGCCTGGGCAATATCACTGTCGGCGGTACGGGTAAGACGCCGACAGCGTGTATGCTGGCCCGGCGCCTGCAGGCCCAGGGCTGGCGCGTAGCCCTGCTCAACCGGGGCTACCGCTCCCAGCGGGAACAGGGCGGGGCTGCCGTCATGTCCGACGGGCAGCACGTCCTGCTGACGGCTGAAGAAGGCGGCGATGAAGCCTGCCTCATGGCCCGCAGCCTGCCAGGTGTTCCCGTCCTCGTCGGCCGCCATCGGGCCGCCGGCGGCCGTCTGGCTGTCGAACGCTTCGGGACGCAGGTCCTCCTCCTCGACGACGGCTTCCAGCACTGGCAGCTGTACCGGAACTTGGACATCGTCCTCGTCGACGGGACCAATCCGTTCGGCAACGGCCACGTCCTGCCGCGGGGAATCCTGCGGGAACCGCTGGAACAGCTGGCACGGGCCGGCGCCTTCATCATTACGAAAAGGGACCAGATTTCCCAGGACCGGGCGGATGCCATTGTCCGTCAGCTGCGGCAGTACAACCGGCAAGCGCCGGTGGCCATGGCCATCCACAAGCCGTCGCGCTGCCTGTCCTTTGCCGCCTGGCACGAAGGCCGGAGTGATGGCGCCGGAGAGTTACGGCCCGACGGGCAGCCGGTCCTGGCCGTATCGGCCTTGGGCAATCCGGCCTCCTTTGAACGGACTTTGAGCGATGCCGGTTTTACCGTCACCGGTGCCATCCGCTATGAAGACCATCACCAGTACAGCCGCGACGATATCCGTCAGATGGCTGACCAGGCGGCGGCTGCCGGCTGCCCCCTGGTGACGACGGAAAAAGATGCCGTCAAGCTGCCGGCATCCCTCATCCATGAATACGACCTGCCACTGTACGTTTTGAGCATCACCATTGAAATCGTAGAAGGACAGGAGACAATAGATACGATTCTGCAAGCAGTATTGGAGGATAAACTATGAAATTTGTATGCATCATCCCATCGCGCTATGCATCGACGCGCCTGCCGGGCAAACCACTGTGCGATATTGCCGGCAAGCCCATGGTACAGCGCGTCTACGAACAGGCTGCCAAGGCCTCGAAACTGACGTCTGTCGTCGTCGCCGTAGACAATCCGAAAGTCTATGACACGGTCGTCACCTTCGGCGGCCACGCCGTCATGACCCGGGAAGACCACGCCAATGGTACGGACCGCCTGGCCGAAGCGGTCGGTCATTTTCCCGATGCCGACGTCATCGTCAACGTCCAGGGCGACGAACCGCTCATCGCGCCGGACGTCATCGACGACTTGTGCCGGGCCTTTGAAGCGGAACCGGACCTGACCATGGCTACCGTCGCTGCGCCTTTGCAGGAAGACGAATACGACGACCCGAGTGCCGTCAAAGTCGTCCTCAACCAGAAGGATGAAGCCATGTATTTTTCGCGCTCCCTCATCCCGTACCCGCGCCACTCCTTTGAAGAAGGGGGCATCCAGCCCTATAAGCACATCGGTATCTATGCCTATCGCCGGGACTTCCTCCTGCAGTACGCGGCCATGGAACAGACGCCGGCAGAAAAAGTCGAGTCCCTGGAACAGTTGCGGGTTCTCGAAAATGGTTATAAGATAAAAGTAATAAAGACTCATCACCAATTCATCGGTATCGATACGCCGGATGACCTGGAACACATCCGCCGTTATTTTGCCGAATCTGCTCATAAAGGGGAATAGACTATGGAAAAAGTGAAACAAATTCAGGTTGGCAACCAGACCGTCGGCGGCGATGGCAAGCTTTTCGTCATGGCCGGCCCGTGCGTCATCGAAGACCCGGAACGGACCCTGGCCATTGGCAAGGCCATGAAGGCTATCTGCGAAAAATTGGGCCTGACCTATATCTTCAAGGCTTCTTTTGATAAGGCGAACCGCTCGTCCTATACGTCGTACCGCGGACCGGGCCTGACAGAAGGACTGCGCATCCTGGCCGATATCAAGAAAGAACTCCAGGTCCCCGTCGTCAGCGATATCCACGAAACCTGCCAGGCCGAAGCGGCTGCGGAAGTCCTGGACGTCATCCAGATCCCGGCCTTCCTCTGCCGCCAGACCGATTTATTGGAAGCCGCTGCGGCTACGGGGAAATGCGTCAACGTCAAGAAAGGCCAGTTCCTGGCACCGGAAGACATGAAGAACGTCGTCGCCAAGATCGAACACGCCGGCAATGAAAACATCATGCTCACCGAACGGGGCATCAGCCTGGGTTATCACAACCTGGTCGTCGACATGCGGTCCTTCCCGATCATGCGAAGCTTCGGCTATCCCGTCGTCTTCGATGCGACCCACAGCGTCCAGCTGCCCGGCGGAGCCGGCACGAAATCGGCCGGCCAGCGCCAGTTCGTCGGCAACCTGGCACGGGCCGCTGCCGGCGCCGGTATCGACGGCGTTTTCATGGAAGTCCACGATAACCCGGCCGAAGCCCTCAGCGATGGGCCGAACATGCTGTACTTATCGCAGGTCGAAGGCGTCCTCCGCGATATGGCAGCCATCAACGAAATCGCCCAGCGAAGCGTAAGCACGGATAAATAAGCACGGGCAAGAAGGAGACGAAATCATGATGGATATTTTAGAAGAAGCAAAAGACGTGCTCCATCAGGAAGCACAAGGCATTGAAAAGTTGATTCCTACGCTCAATCAAAATTTCGTCAATGCCGTCAACATGATTATGAAATCGAAAGGCCGGGTCATCGTCACGGGCATGGGGAAATCGGGCCATATTGCTCGTAAAGTATCGGCGACACTGTCCAGTACGGGGACGCCATCCATTTTCCTCCATCCGGCTGAAGCCATCCACGGCGACTTAGGTATGGTTACGTCTGATGATATCGTACTGGCCTTCTCGAATAGTGGGGAAACGGTGGAAATCCTCAACATCCTGCCGTCGCTCAAGCGCATTGGCGCCAAACTCATTACCGTTGTCGGCAATCATAACTCGACGCTGGCCAAGCATGCCGACATCATCCTCGACGCATCCGTAGAAAAAGAAGCTTGCCCGCTGGGACTGGCGCCGACGACGAGTACGACCGTTGCGCTGGCTTTGGGCGATGCCCTGGCTGTGGTCCTCTTGACACAGCATCATTTCACGAAGGAACAGTTCGGCATCTTCCATCCCGGTGGAGCCTTGGGCAAGAAGCTCTTGCTCACTGTCGACGATGTCATGCATAAAGGCCAGGATAATCCTGTCGTCAGTGAAGACAGCATCGTCCAGGATGCCCTCTTCCTCATGACGGAAAAAGGCCTGGGTGCCGTATCCGTCGTCGATGAAGACGGCAAGCTCGTCGGCCTGGTCACTGACGGCGACGTCCGCCGCGGCCTGGAAACGGGCTCCAATTTCCTCCAGTGGCCTGTCGATGCCATGATGACCAAGAACCCGCGGGTCATTGCCAACCATAAACTGGCGACGGAAGCCCTGCACATCATGGAAAAGAACCAGCCCCGTCCGATTACGGTACTGCCCGTCGTCGACAAGGACGATAAAGTCGTCGGCATGATCCATATTACCGATTTGCTGCGGCAGGGAGTGGTCTGATGAGCTTTTTGACACATATCAAGATGCTGGCTCTCGACGTCGATGGCGTCATGACCGACGGCATCATCTACTACAGCCCGTCCGGCGATGCCATGAAGGGCTTTTCCGCCCGCGATGGCATGGGCATTTCCCTCATCCGGGCTGCCGGCCTCAAGACGGCCCTGGTCACGGGACGCCGGTCGCCCATGGTCGAACAGCGGGCGAAAGACCTGCATATCGACTACGTCCTGCAGGACTGCTCGCGCAAGCTCCTGGCCATGCAGCAGTTGTGCAGTGAAATCGGCCTGTCCCTCGACGAAGTGGCCTATATGGGCGACGACTTGAATGACGTCGAGCTCATTGCCAATGCCGGTTTCGGTGCAGCGCCCCTCGATGCCTGCGAAGAAGCCCGGCGGTCGGCCGCTTTCGTTTCGGCCTATCCCGGCGGCCACGGGGCTCTGCGGGAATTTGCCGAATATATCTTGAAGAGCCAGCATGTCTGGGACAAGGTCCTGAGCCGTTATTTAGGCGATGGGAGCCTTACGTTGCGCCAATAGGAAAGGAGAGTCTGTATTGTGAGTAAGGAATGGCAGTACCATGCTGCGCGCGGATTTGGCAAGATCCTCTGTCATCTGCCCTATCCGTTTATCATTTCCTTGGGTCGCAAACTAGGCCCTCTCGTAGGAAAGTTGATGAAGAAGCAGCGCAACCGCGGGATTTTCCAGATCCAGCGCGGCCTGGAATGTAGCCGGGAAGAAGCGGAACGCATCATGACCGAAGTCTTCCGCAACCTCGGCCAGTCGCTCATGGAAATCCTCTATACGCCCAATCTGAACCCCGGGAATATCCGCGACTATGTCACCCTGGAACATCCGGAACGCCTCGATGAGGCCGTGAAGGAAGGGAAGGGCGTCATCGTCCTGACGGCCCATATGGGCAACTGGGAATGGCTCGGCGCCCTGGCCATGTACGGCTATCCGGCGTCGACCATCGTCAAGAATCAGGCCAACGACGCCGTCACGCGCCTGCTCAACGAAAACCGTGAAGGCATGGGGCTGGAAGTCTTTGCCCGCGGCGGCAATGAAATGATCATCGCTGCCCGTGCCTTGAAGCGCAAGAAGCTCCTGGGCTTCCTGGCCGACCAGGACGGCGGCTTCCACGGCGTTCCTCAGCCGTTCTTGGGCAAGATGAGCTCGACGCCTAAGGGGCCGGCCATGTTTGCCCAGAAATTCCATTCCCCCATCGTGCCGGTCTTTCCCGTCCATGACGAAAACCATCGGACCCATTTGATGATCGGCGAGGTCATGCACTTTGAAGATACGGGGAATAAAGAAGAAGATATTGCCCGCATGACCCGCAAGATGGCTGTGGTCACAGAGCAATTCATCAAAGAACATCCGACAGAATGGCTGTGGTTCCAGCACCGCTGGAGTACAGAACCGGAAGAAATCATAGCGTTGCAGCAGAAACCGGAGGCGCATACCGATGATAGCAGAAAAGCTGAAAAAGAATAAAATTTCCATCATTGCCGCCGTCGTCGTCATCGCCTTCGCCGTCATGCTCTACGTTTTCATGCATCCCCAGAAGACGGAAGACCCGATGGTCAGCCCGGATAAGCTCGTCGAATTTGAAGGGACGGAGCTGGAAGAAAAGAAGGAGGGCCAGCTCGTCTGGAAATTGACAGCCGATAAGATCCAGATCGACCCGGACACGCAGATCATGTATTTCACCAATCCCAAGGCCCTGGTCATCGCCGAAGACGGGACACAGATGACCATTACGTCGGATAAAGGCGTCGTCGACCGTCAGAAGCGGACCATCGAAATCAAACCGCCGGTCAAAGCGGAAACCGATAAGGGCGATACGTTGCAGACCGACGGCAGTGTGTATTATAATATGGATACGCGTATGATCAAAGGCGGCAAAGTCGTCATGGACCGCCATGATAAGACGTCGCTCAAAGCCGATGCCTTTGAAACGGACAGCAGCCTGACCAACGTAAAGCTGACTGGCCATGCGCAGGTGACAAAGGGAGAATGACTATGATGGAATTACTTGGAAAGAAACTGGCTGTGGCCGCCCTCCTGGGAGCCATGGTCCTGCCGGCCGTCGGCGCCGTGGCAGCGGATAACAATGGCAATCCTGCCGTATCCGTTACGGCAGACACGCTGGAATATAACGGCAAGACCCAGGTCGCTACGGCGACGGGCAATGTCGTCATCGTCCGCGACCAGGCTACGATGACCGGCAATAAAGCCGTCTACAACCTCAAGACGGCCGAAGCCGACATGGAAGGCAACGTATCCATTCAGCAGCCGGATATGCAGCTCAACGCCGATAAGGTCCATTCGACGAATAAGAATTACGTCGTCGCTACGGGCAGTGTCCGCGGCGTCTATGACGATAAGAAAGTCAATGGCGATAAAGTCGAATACTATCTCGACCAGGATTACGGCATCGTCACGGGCAACGGCTATCTCGAAGCCCAGGGCTCGCAGATGTGGGCCGACCATATCAATGCCTGGTTCAAGCAGATAAAGGCTGTCGGCACGGGCAACGTCCATATCGAATCGCCGGCAGAAAACCTCGTCGCTTATGCCAACCAGGCCGTCTACACCCAGACACCGGGCCAGAATGACGGCGTCATCCACTTGACAGGGAACGTCAATGCCACGCAGAACGGCAATTCCCTCAACGGCGACAACGTCGATATCCGCCTGGCCGATAATTCCGTCCAGACCCGGAGCCGGTCGACCATCGTCATCGTACCGGGCAGTAATCCGTAAGAGTAAGGGGTACCTATGTTTATTCAGACTGAAGATCTCGTAAAAGCGTATAAAGAACGGAATGCCGTCAACGGCGTCAGCATCCGCGTCGACCAAGGGCAGATTGTCGGCCTCCTGGGGCCGAACGGTGCCGGCAAGACGACGACGTTCTACATGATCGTCGGCATCGAACGGCCGACGGCGGGGAAAATCACCATCGACGGCAAGGACATCACCCGCCTCCCCATCCATAAGCGGGCCGCCTATGGCATCGGCTATCTGCCCCAGGAAGCGTCGATTTTCCGCAAGCTCACCGTCGAAGATAACCTCCTGGCCATGCTGGAGACGACGAAACTCAGCAAGAAGGAACAGCGTGAAAAGGCAGAGGCCTTGATGGAAGAATTTTCCATCACCCAGCTCCGCGACCGCCTGGGTATCCAGCTTTCCGGCGGCGAACGGCGCCGCGTCGAGATTGCCCGCTGCCTGGTCATGGACCCGGCATTCATCCTCCTCGATGAACCTTTTGCCGGCATCGACCCCCTGGCCGTCAACGATATCCAGGGCATCATCAGCCATTTGAAGAACCGCGGCATGGGCGTCCTCATTACCGACCACAACGTCCGGGAAACGCTGAGCATCGTCGATAAGGCCTATATTTTGAGTGAAGGGAAGATCCTCCTCGAAGGCAGCCCGGAAATGATTGCCAATGACCCGATAGCCAAGAAATTCTACTTAGGCGAAGAATTTAGGATGTAACAGGGAGTATGGAATGCGAATATTAGATAAGTATATATTAAAAGAATTTATTGGCCCCTTTTTGTTTGGCGTCTGTGCTTTTACAGCGGTCTTCGTCGGCACGGGGACGCTCTACCGTATTGCCAACTTGATCAACCAGTACGGGGCTTCGGCCTGGGCCGCGTTCCGCGTCTTCGTCCTGGCTATGCCGTCGATCATCGTCGTCACCTTTCCCATGTCCGTCCTCTTGGGATCGCTCATGGCCTTTGGCCGCTTGTCCAGCTCCAGTGAAATGATCGTCATGCGGGCTGGCGGTCAGAATTTCATCCGCCTGGCCATGCCGATCTTCGTGGCGGCTTTCTTCATTTCCATCGGGGCGACGGCCTTCAATGAATACGTCGTGCCTAAGGCAAATAATGCCTACAATACGATCATCAATGAAGAAATCAAGCACAACGTCGCGCCGACGACGCAGGACCATATCATCATCAAGAATACCAAGGGATCGGATATCTCCAGCCTCATGTATGCCCGTCAATATGACGCCAATACGAAGCAGCTCAAGGATATTACCGTCCAGGAATTTGAAAATGATACGCTCATGCGCGTCGAACAGGCTGACCGGGCCGACTGGAACGGCCAGAAATGGATCATGCACGAAGGCATGATCTACGACGTATCGGCCAATGAACAGACGACGCGGTCCTTGAAGTTCCAGAACCAGGCCCTGCCGATCACGCAGAAGCCGAATAAGATCAATGCGTCCCAGAAGAAACCGGACGAATTGACGATTCGCGAATTGCGGGAACAGATCAAGCTCCTGGACCAGAACTCGGTCAATACCAATAAGATGAAAGTCGAAATGTACAACCGCTTTGCCCTGCCCCTGGCCAGCCTGGTCTGTGCCATCGTCGGCGCTCCCCTGGGGATGCAGAAACAGCGCGGCAGTTCGTCCATCGGCTTCGGCATCAGCGTCGTCGTCATCTTTATTTACTATTCCATCATGACCCTGGGCAACGCCTTGGGCAACGGCGGCAAGATACCGCCGTACATCGCCGCCTTCCTGCCAGACATCATCTGCGGCATCGCCGGCGTCATCTTAGTCTATAGAAAATCGAAGTGAGGAAAAGGGTTTGTCGCATGACGACAAGCCCTTTTTGAGTTTGAAGTTTGAAGTTGAAAGTTTGATGTGGAGGGGACAAAATTTAAAAGCCATCGCCTCAAACATCATACATCAAACCTCAAACATTTAAGAAAAAGGGGACCTCGCATGATGGTAGAAGCCTTCGTGCGGCAGCCCCTTTTTAGGGATTAGCAGTTAGGGGTTAGTTACGGACGGCTGACGGCTAGGGCAGGACGGCCCTTGCAGTCCAGGGCTGTTATGGGCTATAATATAATGATATAAAGATATGAGCAAAGGTGGTGTCTTATGGAATACGGATGGGGCATGCTGATCGTCTTGTCTGTCATGGGCGGGATCATCGCCTATCTCGGCGATAAGATCGGCTCCCGGGTAGGGAAACAGAAAATTAAATTATTCGGCTTGCGCCCGAAATATACGTCCATCCTGGTCACGATCCTGACGGGTATCAGCATTGCCGTCATCACCTTAGGCGTCATGTCTATTTTGTCGGAAAATGTCCGCATTGCCTTGTTCGGCATGCACCAGCTGCAGATGCAGAAAGCCCAGCTCGAAGCCCAGCGCGACGAACTGCTGCAGCAGGCCAAGGAGCTGGGACAGGAATTGGATGACAAAAACAACCTCATCGCTTCCAATGAAGAACTCCTGAAGAAGCAGCAGGAACAACTGGATGGCAAGAACGAGGAAATCCGGACGACGCAGCTCGACTTGCAGCAGGCCCAGTCGGCCCGCGACGACAAGGCCCGTCAGCTGACGGTCATCCAGGTCGCCATGGACGAAGCCAAGAAGCAGCGCGACTCGGCCCTGGCCGACAGTGAAAAGGCCCGCCAGGACGTAGCTCTGCTGGAAGAAACGAAGCAGAAGATGATGAGCACCATCGACGTCCTCGACAAGCGTATCAAGCTGCTCAATGAAACGATGACTAATATCCGCGAAGGGACCGTCGTCTTCCGCGTCGGCGAAGTCCTGTCCAGCAATGTCCTCAACGGCGGCCTGAGCCAGGCCCAGACGAGGGAAGAACTGAGCCGGGCCATGAGCCAGACCAATACTATGATCTGCCGCCACCTCGGCGTCCGCGATGAAAATACAGTCCTCCTCTACATTTCGCCGGATGAGTTCAATGCCACTGTCGACGCCCTGCAGAAGGCCGGGAAGTCGCAGAAACTGGTCCGTATCATCGCCGCCGGCAACATCATGCTCGGCGAACCGGCCCTGGTCCACGTGGAAATGTATGACAACAACCTCATCTATCACCGCGGCGACGTCGTCTATGAAGAACGGCTGACGGCTCAGGAATTGTCGAACAATGCCGAATTACAGGTCATGCGCTTCCTCCATAACGTCAACCAGCAGGCCCAGGCGAAAGGCCTCCTGCCGGACCCGCTGACGGGGAATGTCGGGGCCCTGACGGCCACGGAAATGTTTGAAACCATCAGCAAGATAAAGAATCACGGCGGCTCCGATATCGTCCTCAAAGCCGTGACTGAAACCGATACCTACACGGCCGGCCCGTTGCAGATCGATATCCGCGTAGAAGCCGATGAATAAGGGGGAGATATTTTGATCTTTGCTATTGATCCTGGTTCGGAAAAGACCGGGACCGCTGTCGTCGCAGAAGATGGCAGCCTGGTTACCAAGGCCATCGTGCCAACGCCGGAGCTGGGCGATTATTTGAGCCGGGTTTATGAAACCCATCCCTTTTCCCACATCGTCATGGGCGACGGGACGAATCACAAGAAGCTGCAGCCCCTGGTCGAGCAGTGGATTGCCCGGGACCATCAGGATATCACCTTTTCCCTGACCGACGAGAAATTCACCACTGTCGAAGGGCGCAAGCTCTACTTCAAATACACGCCGCGCAGGGGCTGGCGCCGCTTCGTGCCCCTGTCCTTTCAGTATCCGCCGGAACCGGTCGATGATTTCGTCGCCTGGATCATCGGCCGCCGTTATTTAGCCAAACAACGAGGAGGAAATCCATGAAATATATCTTGCGTGCCCTGGGCCTGGCCTTTGGCGCTCTCATCTACACCATCGGCCTGGACGTCTTCCTGGTCCCGAACCATGTCATCGACGGCGGCGTCGTCGGCATCGCCCTCATGGCCGCGCAGCTGACGGGTATCAGTTTCAGCGTGTTCATCATCATCCTGAACATCCCGTTCTTCATCTTCGGCTATAAGAAGATAGGTGCCTTTTTTACGGTATCTTCGCTCTTTTCCATCCTCTGCCTGTCCGGGTGGAGCAATTTCATCTATTACGAACCGGTCACGTCGGACCCCTTCTTGTCGACCATTTACGGCGGCATCATCATTGGTCTCGGCGTGGGCCTCATCATCCGCTGGGGCGGCTCCCTGGACGGGACGGAAGTCCTGGCCATCATCGCCGACAGGCGCACGCCCTTTTCCGTCGGCGAGACGATCATGTTCTTCAACCTCTTCATCCTGGGCAGTTCGGGCTTCGTCTTCTCCTGGGACAGCGCCATGTATTCCCTGGTGGCATACTTCATCGCCTATAAGATGATCGACGTCGTCACCAACGGCCTCGACGAAATGAAGGGCATGCTCATCGTCACAGGCAAGCACGACCAAGTCACGGACTGCCTGACCAAAGACATGGGCCGCGCCGTGACCCTCATCAACGGCGAAGGCGCATACAAGCGGGAAAAGACGATGATTCTCTACTGCGTCGTGTCGCGCCTGGAAGTCACTAAGATCCGCGATGCCATTACCAGTGTCGACTCCAATGCTTTCGTCTCGGTCTTTGATATCAGCGAAGCGCACGGCGGCCTGTTTAAAAGACATAAAATGCATGGGTAAAAAGTCAAAAAAGGCTTGACATAATTGGCGAATCTGCTGTATTGACATACAGCGCATATTTGCTATTATATAAAATAATTGGGTTATAGCGTTAACCTGAAAATGACAACACAGGTGGGAGAACACCTATTGGGAGGTATACAATGGCACAGTTAAATTTCAATATCGAAGATATTTGCGGGACGCTGTCGGAAAATAAAGACGGCTGGCGCAAAGAACTGACGTACATCAGCTGGAACAATCGGGCTCCGAAATTCGACCTTCGCTCGTGGGACCCGGATTACCAGGCCATGACCAAAGGTATTACCATGACCAAGGAAGAACTGGAAAAACTGCGTGATGTATTGAACGAAATGGATTTCGATAAATACTAAGGAGTGATGAAGTATGCTTTCGGCAATTCAATGAGTTGAATGAAAAGAAAGCATACTTTTTTATTTTCCTTGCCAAATTTGTCAAAACATTATATAATCTCTAGTTGTATGTGCTGTTAGTACTTGGTAATAATTTCAAGGGTGAATGAAATGGTTCGTATAGCGAGAGAGAAGCGACATGCTTTATTACAGAAGCGGATTGAAGAAAATCCTTTCATAAATGACGAAGAATTAGCTGAAGAATTTTCTGTCAGCGTAGCGACAATCCGCCTGGACCGCATGGCTTTGGGGATACCTGAAATGCGCATCCGCATCCGCCAGAAAGCGGAAGCGGCGCAGCCGAAACTGCGCAATGCGACCGTCGTCGGTGAGCTCGTCGACTGCATCATCGGCAAGAACGCCATTTCGATCATGACGGCTACGGACGATATGGTCGACGAAGCTCACATCGTGCGCTCCCAATGCCTGTATGCCCAGGCCAGTTCCCTGGCGCGGACGGTATTGAACCTTCCTGTCTGCATTACGGCAGTAGCGAATATAAAATATAAACAGCCCGTCACCGTAGGCGATAAACTGATTGCCAAGGCCGAAGTCATGCGCCAGCGCGATCAGAAGTACTACGTATGGGTCACCATCCGGAAAATGCGTAAAGAAGTATTCCGGGCGAAATTTATTATAGAATCTTTGGAATAATGGAGCGGTAGTAGAATGAAAATAGCTGTAGATGCTATGGGCGGTGATTACGCACCAGAAGAGATTGTCCTCGGTGCCGTAGAAGCCGTCAAGGCATATGATTTTGATGTCGTCCTGGTAGGTGACGAAAAGAAAATACGCGGCGTCCTGACGAAATATGGCGCCAAAGAAAGCGACCGCCTGTCTATCGTCCACGCCAGCGAAGTCATCGAAATGGGCGAACATCCGGCCCAGGCCATCCGCCGCAAGAAAGACGCCTCCATCGTCGTGGCGACGCGGCTGGTCAAAGAAGGCCTCTGCGATGCTGTCGTTGCCGCTGGCAGCACGGGCGCCGCTGTCACGGCGGCCCTCTTCGGCCTGGGGCGCATCAAAGGCATCGAACGGCCCTGTATCGCGACGCCTATCCCGTCGAAGAAGGGCATTACGGTGCTCCTCGATTCCGGGGCCAATGCCAACAGCAAGCCGAAGCACCTCGTCGAAGGGGCTATCATGGGCTATCACTACGCCAAGTATATCCTGGGCGTAGAAAAGCCGACGGTCGGCCTGCTCAATATCGGCGAAGAAGCGTCGAAAGGCAATGAACTCTGCCAGAAGACGTATCCTATGCTGGAAAATTTGAAAACTATCTCTTTCTATGGTAACGTAGAAGGGAGAGACATACCGAAAGGCACGGTCGATGTCGTCGTCTGTGACGGCTTCGTCGGCAATGTCATCTTAAAATTTGGCGAAGGCATGGCCATGTTCATCATCCGCCTCGTCAGAGATACGATTAAAAACAGCGGCTTCATCGCTAAATTAGGGGCCTTAGCGGTTTACCCGGCGCTGAAATCGCTGAAGAAACGGCTTGATTTCACTGAGTACGGCGGTGCGCCGCTGCTCGGTGTCGATGGCAGCTTTATCATCTGTCATGGCAGTTCGAAAGCCAAGGCCATCAAGAACGCCGTCCGCGTTGCCGGAGAAGTGGCAGAACGGGACGTCGTCGGCCATATTCGTAAAAGTATAGAGGAAGAAGAGGTAGAGCAGTATGATAGTGAAAGCTAATCCCGCTGGGATTCTTGGTACAGGTCACTGTGTACCTGATCAGGTATGGACGAATAAAGATTTAGAAAAAATGATGGATACATCCGATGAATGGATCCGCAGCCGTACAGGCATCGGCGCCCGTCACGTCGCTCCGAAAGGCGTCAATACGTCGGACCTGGCTACTAAAGCCGGCGAAGAAGCCTTGAAGAATGCCGGCATCAAAGCGGAAGATTTGAATTTGATCATCGTCTGCACGCTGACCCCGGACCGGGCCCTGCCGTCGACGGCCTGCAAAGTCCAGGCCAATCTCCACGCTGTCAATGCAGCGGCCTTCGATTTGGAAGCAGCCTGCTCGGGCTTTGCTTACGGCTCGATCATCGCTTCCCAGTTCATTGAAAATAAGATGTATAAATATATTTTGGTCATCGGTGCAGAAATCCTGACCCGCGTCGTCAACTGGAAAGACCGCTCGTCGTGCGTCCTCTTCGGAGATGGCGCCGGCGCTGCTGTCATCGGCCCGGTCCCCAGCGGCTATGGTATCCTCGGCGGTGCTATGGGTGCCGATGGGACAGGCGGTGATTTCCTGACCATCCCGGCCAGCGGTGTCGAAATGCCGCCGACCGATGCCTTGCGCGAAAACGGTATGGCCTATGCCAAGATGGACGGCAAAGAAGTCTATAAATTCGCCGTCAAAGCCATGCCTCACGCAGCTGAATTAGCCCTTAAACGCTCGGAACTGACGAAGGAAGACATCGACGTCCTTGTTCCCCATCAGGCCAACATCCGCATCATCCAGTCTGCGGCAAAACGGCTCCATGTACCGATGGAAAAAGTTTTCGTCAACATCGAGAAATATGCGAATACATCCGGCGCTTCCATTCCTATCGCCTTGGATGAAGCCGTTCACGCAGGCATGATCCACCGCGGCGATATCGTCTGCCTGGATGGATTCGGAGCCGGTCTGACCTGGGCCAGCTTAGTTATGAAATGGTATTGATTTTTTTACGAGAGGTGTGACTGATGATGAAAAAGGCATTTGTTTTCCCCGGCCAGGGTGCCCAGAAAGTCGGCATGGTCAAAGATTTATACGATGCATATCCCGTGGTCAAACAGCTTTTTGAAGAAGCTGACGACGCATTGGGCTTTTCCTTGACCAAGCTCTGCTTCGAAGGTCCCGATGAAGAACTCATGAAGACCTATAATACACAGCCGGCTATCCTCACGGCCAGCACGGCCTGCTGCCGCGTCCTCGCCCAGGAAGGGCTGACACCGGACATCGCTGCCGGCCACAGCCTCGGCGAATATTCGGCCCTCGTCGCTGCCGGCGCCCTGACCTTTGCCGACGCCGTCCGCACCGTCCGCCTCCGCGGCCAGTTCATGCAGGAAGCCGTGCCCCTCGGTGAAGGCGGCATGGCCGCTATCCTCGGCCTGGCTGAAGATAAGATCAAAGAAATCTGCGCTCAAGTTTCGGCCCAGGGCGGCACCGTCCAGGCTGTCAACTTCAACTGCCCCGGCCAGATTGTCATCGCCGGCAGCACCAAAGCCGTCGAAGAAGCGGCTGCGGCTATGAAGGAAGCCGGTGCCAAACGGGCTATCCTCCTCCACGTCAGTGCGCCTTTCCACAGCACCCTCATGGAACCGGCAGCCAAACGCCTGGCAGAAGTCCTCGATGACATCACCATTTCCGATGCCAAGATCCCTGTCGTTGCCAACGTCAACGGCCAGATCGAAACATCGGCTGCCGATATCAAGGCCAACCTGGTCAAACAGGCTGCCAGCCCGGTCCTCTGGATCGACTGCACGAAAGCCATGCAGGCCTTTGGCGCCGAAACCTTCGTCGAAGTCGGTCCGGGCAAGACTTTGTGCGGGTTCAACCGGAAAATCGACCGCAAAATCCACAGCGAAAATGTAGAAGATATTCCTTCCTTGCAGAAAACGCTTGAATTTTTCCAGGAGGTTCGATAAAATGCACTTAACAGGGAAAACTGCAATCGTCACTGGCGGCTCCCGCGGCATCGGCCGCGCCGTTGCCCTGGCCCTGGCTGAAGCCGGCGCCAGCGTCGCCATCATCTATGCCGGCAATACGAAGGCTGCTGAAGAAACGAAGCAGGCCGTCGAAGAAAAAGGCGTCCAGGCCATGGCCATCCAGTGCGATGTCTCTGATGAAAAAGCGGTTGCCGATATGGTAAAAGCGGTCAAGAAAGAATGGGGCCGCGTCGATATTTTAGTCAATAATGCGGGCATCACCCGCGACGGGCTGCTCATGATCATGAAAGAAGAAGATTGGCAGGCCGTCCTCAATACCAACCTCAACGGGGCCTTCCACTGCACCAAGGCCGTATCGCGGCTGATGATGAAACAGCGCAGTGGTTCGATCATCAACATTACGTCCGTCGTCGGTGAAACGGGCAATGCCGGCCAGGCCAATTACGCCGCTGCCAAAGCCGGCCTCATCGGCTTCACCAAATCCGTCGCCAAGGAACTGGCATCGCGCAACATCCGCTGCAATGCCGTCGCTCCCGGCTGCATCGCAACGGATATGACCGCTGTCCTCGGTGAAGAAGCCGTCGATGCTATGGTCAAGACCATTCCCATGGGCCGCGTGGCCCAGCCGGAAGAAGTGGCGAAAGCCGTCTTGTTCCTGGCATCGGATGACGCCAGCTATATTACCGGCCAGACCCTCAATGTCGATGGCGGCATGGTAATGTAATAGAGAAAATATACTCCATTGAAAGGGGGTGAATGGAAATGAGCGAACAGGATACTTTTGAAAAAGTTAAGAGCATTGTTGTTGAACAGTTAGGCGTTGACGAAAAAGAAGTCAAAATGGACGCTGCTTACATCGATGATTTAGGCGCTGATTCCTTGGACATCGTTGAACTTATCATGGCTTTCGAAGAAGAATTCAATATCGAAATCCCTGATGATGTTGCCGAAAAAATCAAAACTGTCAAAGATACAGTTGATTACATTGAAAAGGAAAAGAAAGCGTAAGTACGCAATAAGAGCCCGAAGGGGGAGGCATGTTGCATGTCTTCCCCTCCCGGTATCTTGAATGGAGGAAAACAGAGTGAAGCTGCCAGAATTAAGAATAGGCAAGCTCGTAGCAAAGGTGCCAATCATTCAGGGCGGCATGGCCATCCGTTTGTCCACAGCCCGGTTGGCTGCAGCCGTAGCCAATGAAGGCGGTATCGGCCTTATTGCGGCATCTGGCATGCCTTTTGACGAATTGCGACATGAAATTAAATTAGCCAGAAAATTATCTCCTCATGGAATCATAGGTATAAACGTAATGGTTGCAGCCCGTGAATTCAAGGGTATCGTGACCACTGCTATTGAAGAAGGAATCGATCTGGTTGTGGCAGGCGCAGGCTTTTCCCGGGACATGTTCGCCTGGGGCAAAGCATCGGGCACGCCTATTGTCCCTATTGTGTCTTCTGCCAAACTAGCTAAAATATCCCAATCCCTGGGTGCTTCGGCCGTCGTCGTCGAAGGTGCAGAAGCAGGCGGGCATTTGGGAACTAACCGTTCGAGCCGTCTCATCGTGCCGGAAGTCCGCGCTGCCGTCGACATCCCTGTCATCGGTGCCGGCGGGGTCTTGCATGGTGAAGATGTAGCAGAAATGCTGCGCCTCGGTGCCAATGGCGTCCAGATGGGCAGCCGTTTTGCCGCCAGTGTCGAATCGAACGGTGCTGATGAATTGAAGAAAGTCTATCTCCGGGCCAATAAACCGGAAGATTTTGTCCTCGTACACAGTCCTGTCGGCCTTCCCGGCCAGGCCATCCGCACGCCTTTCTCCGAACGGATCCTCCTGGGCACGGCGCCGAAACCGGAAACGTGTGACCAGTGTCTCAAGAAGTGCAGCCATAAGTACTGCATTATCCGGGCACTGACGCGGGCCCAGCAGGGCGACGTCGAAACAGGCCTGGTATTTTCCGGCAAGCGCATGATGGAAATCCACGACATCCTGCCGGTCAAGGATATATTTGCGAATATCAAACGGGAAATGGAAGCCATTCCCGACTGATTGGTGTTAACTTTTTTAATGAGGTGAAAACTTTGGAAAAACGCGTAGTAATTACCGGGTTAGGTGTCATTTCTCCTGTCGGCATCGGCAAGGATACCTTCTGGAATGCCCTGCTCAACGGCGAAAACGGCATCGGCCCCATTACCCACTTTGACACAACCGAATATGCTGCCCGCATTGCCGGCGAAGTCAAAGATTTTAACCCCGCTGACTACGGCATCGACCGTAAAGAAGCCCGCCACATGGATCCGTCTACTCAGTTCTCCGTAGCCGCTGCTAAATTGGCTCTCGACGATTCCAAAATCAATCTGGATGAAGAAGACCGCGACCGCATCGGCACGATCATCGGTACCGGCATTGGCGGTATGGAAACGCTCCACAACTTGTACAAAGGCTTGTTCGCCAAAGGTCCGTCCCGAGTCAATCCCTTCGTCGTACCGAAGATGATCGCCAACATGGCATCGGGCCAGGTATCGATCTTCTTTGGCCTCCAGGGCCATTGCGCCAGCGTCGTCACGGCTTGTGCTACGGGTACGAACTCCATCGGCGCTGCTTACCGCATGATCCAGCGCGGCGAACTCGACGCTGCCGTTGCCGGCGGTACGGAAGCCGCTGTTTCTCCGGGCGCTGTCGCCGGCTTTGCCGCTATGAAAGCCTTGAGCACGCGCAACGATGACCCGGCTCATGCATCGCGTCCCTTCGATAAAGACCGCGACGGTTTCGTCATGGGCGAAGGTGCCGGTGTCGTCTTCCTCGAAGAATTGGAACACGCTAAGAAACGCGGTGCTCATATCTACTGTGAAATCGGCGGTTATGGCAGCAATGCCGACGCTTATCACATTACGGCTCCGGCTCCGGAAGGCATCCAGCAGTCTAAATGCATGGCTCTGGCCGTCAAAGATGCCGGCCTCCAGCCGGAAGACGTCGATTACGTCAATGCTCATGGCACGTCGACGCACCTCAATGATCTCAATGAATCGAAGGCCATTGCCCGCGTCTTTGGCGACCATGCCAAAGATATGCTCATCAGCTCGACGAAATCCATGACAGGCCATCTCCTCGGCGCTGCCGGTGCTGTCGAAGCCATTGCCTGCGCCATGACCATCGAAACGGGCAAGGTCCATCCGACGATCAACCTCGTCGAACCGGAAGACGAATTGAAAGAACTGGGCCTCAACTATGTACCGAACAAAGCCGTAGAAGCCGACGTCAACGTCGCCATTTCCAACTCCTTCGGTTTCGGCGGTCACAATGCAACCCTGCTCTTCAAGAAGTACGCTGAATAATAAAGAAGACTGACCTGATGGATACAGAACGGAAACAACAGCTAGAACAATTCATACAGGTCCTGGGCCTCAAGGAATTCCATAACCTTCTCGTTTTGGACCAGGCCCTGACCCATTCTTCCTACGCCAATGAAAACAAGGCCAGCCATGGCTATTACAATGAACGCCTGGAATTTTTAGGTGATGCCATCCTGGACCTGGTCGTAGGGGAGTACCTGTTCCTTCATTATCCCAACATGCCCGAAGGGGAACTCTCTAAGGCCCGGGCCAGCGTCGTCAGCGAAACGCCGCTGGCTTCGGTCTGTGCCAAGTTCCACATGGGGAACTATATCCTCCTGGGCAAGGGGGAACTGGCTACGGGCGGCCGCACGCGGCCGAGCATCATGGCCGACGCCTTTGAAGCCGTCGTCGGTGCCATCTACATCGACAGTTCCTATGAAGAAGCACGAAAATTCATCCTTCACCAGCTCAAAGGCTACCTGGACCTGGTCAAGAGCGGCCATTATGAAAAAGACTATAAGACCCTCTTCCAGGAATACGTCCAGCAAGAAGGCCCGCAGCACATCGAATACGAACTGTGCCGCAGCGAAGGACCGGACCACGACAAGACCTTCTACATGGAAGTCAAGGTCAACGGCAAAGTCCTGGGCGAAGGATCGGGAAAAACAAAAAAAGACGCCGAACAACATGCAGCGCACACAGCACTCATGAAATTGAAAGGCGAAGAGTTTTGAGTGGCTAGTGATTCGTGGCTAGTGGCTAGTATTACGAACCACAAACCACGAACAACGAACCACTAAAAAAGGCGCTGTCTTCATGCGACAGCGCCTTTTTTTTACAGGAGGCCTCATGCAAACGTCTATTATCCCTATTTTCATTCCTCATATCGGCTGTCCTCATCGCTGTGTCTTTTGTAATCAGTGGCAGATTACCGGGCATAGAGGGGTTCCATCGCCTGATGAGGTGCGCCGCCTCATTGCCTCTTATACGGCTTCGGCCCGGACGCCGCGCCGCTGGGAAGTGGCCTTCTATGGCGGCAGTTTCACGGCTATTCCCGTAGAGATCCAGGAAGGCCTGCTGCAGCCGGCGCATGAAGCCCTTATGGCCGGTACCATCGACGGAATCCGCTGTTCGACACGGCCGGACTGCATTACGCCGGCTATCTTGGAGCGCCTGCAAGGCTATGGCCTGACCTGTGTCGAACTGGGCGTCCAGTCCATGGATGATGATGTCCTCACAAAAGCCCGGCGGGGCCACACAGCAGGGGACGTCGTGGCGGCGACGGAACTCTTGCGGCAGTACGGCTTCACTGTCGGTCATCAGCTCATGCCCGGCCTGCCTGGGGAAGACTGGGACAGCCTGGTCCGGACGGCAGACGCCATCTGCCGCCTCCAGCCGGATTTGGCCCGCATCTATCCCGTTGCCGTCCTCACCGGGACGGACCTGGCCGACAGCTGGCGGGCCGGCTGCTACCATGCCCTGACCATCCATGAAGGCGTCGTCCGGGCCGCCTATATGAAGCAACGCTTCCTGGAACAGGGCATAAATTGCATCCGGACGGGCCTGCAAGCCACGGAAGACCTGGATGACGACACGCAGGTCCTGGCCGGGGCCTATACGCCGGCTATGGGCGAATTAGTCGATACCCGCCGCTATGGCCGGCAGCTCCTGTCCTTCCTCCGCAGCCTGCCTGCTGGACCGGGCATCACCATTTGTTACAACCGGCGCGACACGTCCCGCGTCCGGGGCTATCGCAACGTCACCGTCAAGACGGCCCGCTGGAGCCTGCCTCATCGCCTGACCTGGTGCCAGGATGAGGTGCCCGTCGGTCATATCCGCGTCTGCCAGGGGCGGACAAGCTATGACCTCGATGTGAATAGCAAAACCGGTCCTACTATGATATAATAAAATAGTACGCATGATTTTCGCATCCAACCTTTGAAGATAAATACAATATTGGAGGAAATAGAATGGCAAGAGTAAAAATCACAGAAACGGTCCTTCGCGACGGCCACCAGTCCATTGCGGCCACGCGTATGCGCCTGCGCCAGATGCTGCCGGTCCTGGAAGCGATGGATGAAGTCGGCTATAATGCCCTGGAATGTTGGGGCGGCGCTACCTTTGATTCGTGTATGCGCTTCCTCGACGAAGACCCTTGGGAACGCCTGCGGACCATCAAGAAGCACGTCAAGAAGACGCCGCTGCAGATGCTGTTCCGCGGCCAGAATATCTTAGGCTACCGCCATTATGCCGACGACGTCGTCTACGAATTTGTCAACCGTGCCGTCGATAACGGCATTGACATCATCCGCGTCTTCGACGCTCTCAACGACCCGCGCAACCTGGAAGCATCCATCAAAGCGGCGAAAGATACGAAATCTGTCCATGTCCAGGGTGCCCTGGTCTACACCATCAGCCCTATCCATACGATGGAATCGTTCACCAAAGTCGCTAAAGAATTGCAGGATATGGGCGTCGACTCGATCTGCATCAAAGATATGTCCGGCCTGTTGTCGCCGTATGATGCCTACAACCTGATTCGCATGCTCAAGAAGCACTTGTCCGTCCCCATCGAACTGCACACGCACTGCACGTGCGGCCTCGGCGAAATGACCTACATGAAGGCCATCGAAGCCGGTGTCGATATCATTGATACGGCCTTGTCGCCGTTCGGTGAAATCACCAGCCAGCCGGCGACGGAATCAATGGTCATGTCCCTGCAACACAGCATTTACGATACGGACATCGACGTCGACCGCCTGTGGCCCATCGTCGACCACTTCAAGAACGTCCGCAAGGAACTGGAAGATGAATTTAAACTGACCATGCCCAGCCAAATCAACCCGGCTGTCCGCAAATACCAGATTCCCGGCGGCATGCTGACCAACCTCTACAATCAGCTCAAGGCCCAGGGCGCCGAAGACCGCTTCGACGAAGTCCTGGCCGAAATGCCCAACGTCCGCCGCGACCTCGGTTATCCGCCGCTGGTCACGCCGACCAGCCAGATTACCGGCTCGGCAGCGGCCCTGAACGTCCTCTACGGCCGCTATAAGATCGTCACCAACGAAGTCCGCGACATCGTCCGCGGCAAATACGGCCGCGTCCCCGGCAAGATCGACGAAAAATTCCGCAAGATGTGCATCGGCGACGAACCGGTCATCACCCATCGACCGGCTGACGACTTGGAACCGGAACTGGAAAAATCGAAGAAAGCCCTGGCTGATGAAGGCTTCCCCAATGCCAGCCCGGAAGACGTCCTGAGCTATACCTTGTTCCCGGAAGTCGCCCTGCCGTTTTTCCGCAAAAGAGATAACAAATAGACTATTGACAAGTCCCGTCGAATCAGTTAAAATAGAAAAGTCGACGGGACGTGGCGCAGCTTGGTAGCGCGCTTCCTTGGGGTGGAAGAGGTCGCGAGTTCAAATCTCGCCGTTCCGACCAAGACAAAAAAGAGAGGCTGTTATTAATATAACGGCCTCTCTTTTTTTGTTGTAGGGACTCGCACGTGGCGAGCCCGTTCCGGAATTTGGATAATTCTTCTGACAGACTAGTTGGGAAAAATCATACATATCTTGAAGCGGGCCGCCCTTTGGGACGGCCCCTACGAACGGCTTGCTAGCCACTAACAGTTGCTTTTTTGGCCATTTCTGATAGAATGAAAATAAATAGTATAGTATATCCGCATTTGTCATCCGCTTATTTTCTGTCAGAGGAGGTTTTCATCATGGGTTATATTTTGAAGAAAGATCAGCAGGATCTGGTTAACTTAGCAAAGGATTTTGCTGAAAAGAAAGTGGCTCCCTTTGTTCATGAACTGGATCAGGCCAAGGAACCGGGCCAGAAATTGCTGGACATCTATCAGGAAGCCGTTGACATGGGCTTCTGCGGCCTGGAAATCCCGGAAGAATACGGCGGCCTGGGCCAGGATTACTACACCGTCGCAGCGGTCTATGAAGAACTGGCCAAAGTCGACGCCGGTGTCGCTACGGCTATCGCCGCTTCCGGCCTGGGCCTAAAACCGGTGCTTCAGCACGGCACGGACGCCCAGAAGAAGCTCTATGCCGAATACCTGACCGGCGAAAAGGGCAGCGGCTTCTGCGCTTTCTGCCTGACCGAAGCCAACGCCGGTTCCGATGCGGCAGCCGGGACGACCGTCGCTGTCAAACAGGGCGATGAATACGTATTGAACGGCACGAAATGCTTCATCACCAACGGCGGCGTCGCTTCGGTCTACACGGTCTTCGCCATCACCGACAAGACGAAAGGCGTCAAAGGCATTTCGGCCTTCATCGTCGAACGCGACCGCCCAGGCGTTTCCGTCGGCAAAGAAGAAGATAAGATGGGTATCCGCCTGTCCAATACGACGGAAGTCATCTTCCAGGACGTCCACATCCCGGCAGACCACCTCATCGGCCAGGAAGGGAAGGGCTTCATCTATGCCATGCAGACTTTGGACCTGGCCCGTCCTATGGTTGCCTCGTTGGCCGTCGGCATTGCCCAGCGGGCTATCGACGAATCGGTCAAATATGCTAAACAGCGCGTCACCTTCGGCAAACCGATCATCAAGCACGAAGTCATCGCCTTTAAACTGGCCGATATGGATATGAAGACCGAAGTCGCCCGTGCGGCAATCATCAACTTCCTCAACACGTACTATGCCGTACCGAAACGGAACTACACCCGCGAAGCCGCCATTGCCAAATGCTTTGCCGGTGACATGGCCGTCCAGGTCGCATTGGAAGCTGTCCAGATCCTTGGTGGCTTCGGTTACAGCCGGGAATATCCGGTAGAAAAACTCGTCCGCGATGCTAAGATCATGCAGATTTACGAAGGCACCAATGAAGTACAGCGCATGGTCATCGCCGGCTTCGTGGCAAATCAATAGCGTTCATCTATAAAGGGGGAATCAATTCATGAGGGATTTGAATATCATACGTTCTAAAAAGGGTTTCATCAGTGATATGGACGGTGTCATCTACCAAGGCAGCACCTTGATTCCAGGGGTAAAGGAATTTGTAAACTGGCTCCAGAAAGAAAAGAAGCAGTTCCTGTTCCTTACCAATTCTAGCGAACGGACTCCGCTGGAACTTCGAAAAAAGCTCCAGTCTATGGGACTGGATGTCGAGGAAAGTCATTTTTATACGAGTGCCCTGGCGACGGCTCATTTCCTGAAGACCCAGGCTCCAGGCTGCTCGGCTTACATCATCGGGGCCCACGGCTTGATCAATGCCCTTTATGAAGTCGGTATCCCCTTCAATGATGTCAATCCGGAATACGTAGTCGTCGGCGAAACGACAGGCTATAATTATGAAATGATCATCAAGGCGACCGAGCTGATCAACAAAGGGGCCAAGCTGATTGGCACCAACGGTGATATGACCAGCCCTAGCGACCGCGGCGTCATCCCGGCATGCCGGGCCTTGATTGCACCGATTGAACTGGCTACGGGGAAACAAGCCTACTTCATCGGCAAGCCCAATCCGTTGATGATGCGCACAGGCTTGAAAAAACTGGGCGTCCATTCTGAAGAAGCCGTCATGATTGGCGACCGGATGGATACGGATATCATCGGCGGGGTAGAATCGGGTATGGAAACCGTCTTGGTCATGAGCGGTGTCTCGAACCGGGAAAATATCCAACAGTTCTCCTACCAGCCCCATTATATCCTGGACCGGATCGGCGATTTAGTACCGAAAAAAGCAAAAGCTTAATTAAAAACTACAAACTTAATACTCAAAAATAGGCTGTCCTTAATAGGACAGCCTATTTTTGGCATACCTGCACATCTTCCAGGCGATATTCCCGATGAGGATGCCCAGGACCGCGCCGGTGAAGACGTCGCTGGGGAAGTGCATGAACAGATACATGCGGGAAAAGGCGACGACACAGGCCAAGCCGTAGGCTGCCATGCCCAGGCGCCGGTGGAAACGGAACAAGACCGTTGCGCCAGCAAAGAAAAAGAAAGAATGGCCCGACGGGAAGGAATAGCTGATCGGGTATTTCAGCGTAGCCAGCGTCGGCGCATCGGGAATGACCAGATACGGCCGGATGCGCATGACGACGTGCTTGATGGCCACATCACCGACGAGGATGGCCAGGAAGACAGCGACGATGATGGAAATCGTGACCCACCGGCTCTGCCGTTTCCAAAGACCGCCAGCAGCCAGGATAGCCCAGAGCCAGATTGTATTGATCATCGTCGTGAACCAAGTCATGAACATATCCATGTGCGGCCCGGCCAGGTGGTGCAGCCCAAAGAGAATGTGAATATCCGTCGTCGTAATCCATTCCATAATAAGACTCCTTTCGTAGAAACAAAGGTCAGTATATGTAGAAACAAAGGTCAGTATATCATGAATTGTACGATTAGGAAAATATATATATCGTTATCTTCCCATATGGAAAACATATTCTATGAGGTGTTGTAAATACAACAGCCTCCCGTCTTTTTCCATGGTATAGTACAGACATAGAAAGTGATGTCCATCCATAGGAAAGGAGCGTGGAAACTATGAAAGCCTTAGTACTGTATTCCTCCCAGACAGGGAGAGTTAAAAAATTAGCCGAAGCTATCCGTTCGGTCTTGCCTGCCAATACAGATTTCCTGCCCATGGAACAGGCCCCAGAAAACTTTGACGATTACGACATCGTCTTCGCCGGCGTCTGGTTCCTGAACCTGAAATTAGATAGTATCTCCCAAGCCGTCCTGCCGCGGCTCAAAGCCGGGAAAGTGGCCCTCTTTGCCATCATGCATCGCGACCTCTTCTCCGACGACATCTCCAAGAACCTGCGCAGCGCCGTAGAACTCCTGCCAGCCGGTGTCTGGGTCGCAGGGACCCATGTCGACTACGTAGCTGAATCCATGGCCAAGACGCCTTTGGGAGACAATGAATTATTTAACGTAGAATCGGTCAAAGACTTTGCCGAAAACACCTATTACCGTACCCAAACTGATAAGGTTGCCTGATTCGTTTACCAGAATCCCACTCCGGTAAAATAGTCAGATGCAAAGGGACCGTCGCATAGCACTTTTGCTACTATGCGCGGTCCCTTTTCCTTAAAGCACGAATAAAAAAAACGACAGTTCCTGTTGCTGGTTGCTGTCGTTTTTTTTATTGCTAACCCTAGTGCTAACCTTCTTCAGTTTTTCATGTAATAAAGAATAACCACACGGCTCATGAACCGCGTGGTTATCGTATTCTTTATGGTGGAGATAAGGAGGATCGAACTCCTGACCTCTTGCATGCCATCTCCAAATTCCCGGAAAATAAGCTCAATCAGCCTCATATGTATTATTTAAATAGTACAAACAGCCCTATATGTCCAATGAGAAAAATACTTTTGGTAGCAACTGCTATACAAAAGCTAACCTTCATCGGCTAATATCAATCACCAAAAAAATTATAAATACCTATTTTAACGACTAAGCAATCTCCTAACATCATAAAATTTAAACGTAATATTTCTTCCTGAAATTCCAAAATGCACAATATATACTTACTATACATAGATAATGTTGTGATTTCTTAAAAACTTTTTTATTTGCTCTTTTATGGACTTCTTTTTCCGGATAGAAAGCTCTTTTTGCATATCCTCAAAACGTAACTCTTTCACCGGATTCTGAGGAAGAACTTTGACATGAAACTTAACAGCATGTTTCCAATCATAGCCCTTTGGTATAATCTGAAAGCTTGCATCACCTACGGCTTGTGCTACATATTCATGACGGGAAATAGACTGTAAGCATTGTCCCCCGCCAAGAATACATTCATAAGGACCACGGTGAATTCGCTGCAACTGTAATTTTTGTCCAATATGCAGCTCAATAGGTTTCATTGAAGGATATCCTTCTCCATTCATATAAAGCTCTATTTTTTCATCGTCAGAAATCGCGTATTGGAGACGTATTGTATTGGCATCAATTTCAGGAACCAATTCTTGTTCACAATCAAAGCATAAAAAGCCTTTTTCCTTCGACCATGTATAAATACTGTCTAAATGGCCTGAGCTTACGATAAGCCGATTACCTTCAACCCGAATGTCTCCTTGCGGAATCGAGTCTCCTGCGAGGATGGGATGCACCTGATTATGTACATATGCCAATACCCGGTACGATAAAAAACGACCGCTACCATTATGAATATAAACAACCAGCTCTCGATGCCGATGCTGTGTAAAATTTCCTTCTATGACGTTCAGCCATGTTGAATCCATTTGAAACCGATATAAACAGGTCCATTGGCGTTCTTTAGAAATATATTTAACAATTAAAAAGTCCGCTTTTCCTCTTTCCTTAGGAATTCGCAAGACATAGTCATAGCTCTTAGAATCCGTAAAATGGACTGGAATAGCTTGTTTGAAGCCAGGAAAAGTTCGTTCTAACGCCGAATCAGCCTCTTTGGACAGGGCTACTTTCAGATTTTTTCTAGGTTCATTGATGCCTTTGATCATACTTTCAATCCGACCGACAGCCCTTAAAATTGCATCAAGACTGATATCCGGCACCTTCCCATCTGGGTTCAGATAACCATGCAAATAAGGCACGGACTGATGGGAGAGATTAAGTCTTTCACAAACTACCCAGCAAACTGTTTCTGCTTCAAATTCCTTTGTTTCTTTGGAAAGATTAGTCCGAATGGGAATATATTCGATTTTTTCACGATTCAAATGCCCACAAAAGTAATGTCCAAGTTCATGGATAATAGTCGCAAATTTTTCTGCTGGTGACTGATTTTTATTAACGGTAATGCAATAGTGGCTGATGATATCGACATTACTTTTCGAGGTATGCGAGAGTCTGGCAACATTGGTGGCGTTCCATTGTATCTGGCCGCCGTAATATGTGCCATAGTTTTCTTCCCGATAACGAATTCCCTCCTTAAGCAGGGAGCTAATAAGCGTTTGAAGCTTTGTCTCATCAATGAGTGTATCGGAATGAAATGGATGAAGAATGTACTTAGAAATGACTTCTTGCGGCATCTTCTTTCCTTCTGTATCGTCTAATTCATAGACAAAAGAAATAGGTCCAAAACGACGCAGGATAACTAAAGGACGGGCTCCCGGTTTAGGACGACGATGATATACTTTTTGCCACGTATCCAGAGTTGCTACAAAAGCACTACCTGGTTTTTGCACTTTAACCATCATCGCATTATAAGGTGCTAAATAGGGGAATTTTCGCAACTCTCCCATATATTCCAGAAAGTCTCGTTGTGTATTAAAGCGCATTACACTTTCATACAGTTGATCAATTTCAGCAATACATTTCTCTTTATGTTCCCCTGTATCCATTACTTTCACCCCCCTACATTCAGCATCCCCTATAAAAAGTATTTCCTTATCAATTATATCAATACGAATAATACGTCAGCATAATATAGGACATACGATTTCCAAAGGCCAGGTATTCTCCATTCCCAATATTATAACAGCCATCGCTTTCATTTTCACTGTTGAAATCAACTTTAGGAATGCGATTCATATGATATGCTTGTACAAATTCAGACGGAGTATTAGAGCAATTTAAACCCGAGTTATTTAGTACTGTGTTGCTGCCACGTAATAGGATAATTCTGTCGACACAACCACCGTCAAAGGTTACTACGATTTTTTTATCGGCATAATACCAGCTAGGCATTCTCCAGTAAGGCTGCAAATCTCCTGTTTGTGAAGGGGTTCCTAATACGGCTTTGACTTCATCAGGCGTCATTCCCAGATGGATGCCGGCAACGGATTCACTAAAGGGAATTTTGGCAACCCGGTGCAGCATCTGCGAATCATTAACTTTTAGACGGTCCATGTTATCATGCCGTACGTACCACGAAAAATGCATTAAACGTTCCCCCGTACTTTCCAAAATACGGAAATTAGCGCCGCCATTACCTGAAGCTCCGGCGAGATCATATACCGTCAATATTTTGCAGCCATTAATATACCCGTCTTGTATCTGTAATACCAGATTGCCATTATGATCGTACCAATTACCATCAATTGCCTTTAAAATTTTCGCGACAGATTGTGGCGATTCGGGGCGGAAATTAGCAGCTTGGCTGATATTTATACTAGTGCATGCCAAAAGAATTATCCCCATAAAAAAACTGAAAAATCTTTTCTTAACGTTCATTTCGATTCCTCCCATCCTGAAAATATGTACAGCACGCTTCTACTATATAGTATAGTTTCGATATACGTCATGTAAATCCTGCTAAATCCACCTAAAGCATAGCATCATTCTACTCCCAAGGCTTTAAAGACAGCATCTTCAGGATTACTATAAAATATCAGTTGAAAACTTCCGATTAATTCAGGTGGTACCGTTCCCAAATCGGCGGCGGATGTAATGGGAAGCAGGACTTTTTTTGCGCCCGAGTCGAGGCATACTTGCAAGGTGTTGGCCAGTTCGTCGACTTTCATAAGTGTACCGCTGATACTGATTTCACCAAGGGCGACGAGGGAGCTTTGGACGGGTTTGTTCAGGGCGATGGAGCAAATAGCGATGAGCGTCGGGAGCGCTAAGCGATGGGTCATACCGATGCCTTGAAGGTCCTGGTAGTTGATGATATAGTCTTTGGCGGTCGTCGAAATGCTGCCGCTGATACGCCTGCCATTGGCTTTTAGGTAGTTATAGGCAGTGTTGACGGCTTCTTTGCATTCTCTGTCGCTGCCGATGCCGGTGCGTTCAAATTTCCCGCTGCCCGGCAGCATCTGGCTTTCCAGGCGGAATACGCCGATCATGTTGTTTTTCCCATGGGAAACGGTATAGACCTGCCCGGGATTGCAGAGGCCTTCAGGAATGAGTTTGCCGCCGCCTTGTTCCGGCACGGAGACATAGTGTTCTTCAAAGGTTTCGTTGTCGATGTAGGAAAAATTCACGTCGTAGAATTCCATGCCGCCTAGCTTTTTGAGCTGTTCTTTGACGCGGCGGCGCATCTCCAGCGCCATTTGCAATACTTCTTCTACTTCGTCTTTGCTAAAACGGCCATCAGGGTACAGCAACTTGATGTATCCGCCGACCATCTTGCGGACCGCAATAGTATCGCGCTGGTTCAGATTTTTCCCCAGCCGGAAATAGGCATCCAGGGCGTCACCATACTGCTCTTTTCGCAGTTCCCGCATGAATCCAGCCAGATAATCAGAAATGAATCCGTAATCGTCGGTGAAATGTTCAGGCCGGAATTTAGGGATTTCCCAACCAGGGTTGTAGCAATGGATACGGTCGAGGAAAGCCGTGTCCGTTCCCATTTCTGGCGGGAACGGGTCGAACAGGCTCGACGTTTTCAGCAGGACATCGACAGACTGGTTGATATTGCCGACAAAGACCATCGATGCCGAAGCCGCTTTTTCTTCCTTGCCCCGGGCAAAGGATCCCGATGCCATATAGTCTTTCATGATCTGGATGCCATCCTTGTCCTTGAATTTGATGCCGGCTACTTCATCAAAGGCCACACAGTCCCACAGGCCGACCAGTCCAATCTGATGGCTGGCCATGTTGTAAAAGAGGTTGGCTACCGTCGTCTGGCCGCCAGAAACGAGGATACTGTTCGGTGAAATTTCCTTGTATATATGTGATTTCCCTGTACTGCGCGGTCCCAGCTCACAGAGATTGAAATTATTTTCCACAAGCGGAATCATACGTGTAAGGAGCAGCCACTTTTCACGATATGACAGAGAGTCCGGCTCCATACCGGTCGAGCGCAGCATGACATCCATCCATTCTTCTTTAGTAAAAGCCTGACGGCCGCGCTTTAATTCATCCATGTCAACATGAGGCATCTGGATGGGCGTCAGATTGCGGATACTAATAGGATAGATGTTCTTCTGTCTTCGGTTATTTGACTGAGGGCTGTTTTCATTGGGCAGAATGATATCCAGGTTCTCCGTTCCTTCTGCGTCATAATTCAACTGTACGATGCACCATATACCGCCGCACAAAAGGCGGTCGTATTTTTCCGGGTATTCATCAGCAATGGGGATTCCGGTCAGGCCCAGATTGGAAAATGAGGCTTCATAATAATCCTGCTTGATATTCAAGCTGACCGTAATCATATCGATGACGGTGTGGCTGCCGTGCTGACGCAGGACCGAGAGTACTTTCTGCGCTTCATCGGGGCGCACAAAATTGGCAGATAAAATCTTTTTTACGTTTTCCACTCCCGCTTTGACGATTTCTTCATCGTCAGAGCTGCAATACTGACCTAATAGAAATTCCAAGACGTACACAGGGACATTGGCCCCTTCTTTGATTTTTTTCGTCAAATCCTTGCGGACGATTTTCCCTGGGAAATGAGTCTTCAATTTCTGGCGGATTTCTTCCCGGTTGGTGGTTCCACCTGCTGTCTCCATATCAATCCTTCCTCTCTGCGTTCATCACAAATCAAAGCCAAAATCTCCAGCAAAGGGAAGATCCATAATGAACGGATGGCGGAATACGTCTATGCCCGTTTCCGCATTTTTGATGACCAGGAAATACGACTGGCTAATATCATAGTCCTGATTTTTGAACGTAAAACGGAGCCGGAATGTCCGCTTGGCCGCTTCGTTTTCCCGGCTGTCGGCCACATGGGTGATTTCATTAGAAATGGGCTGACCTTCAGCATCCACAAAGCCTATCAGATACGTGGCTTCCTTGACAGCCTCTCCGACAGGTTCCGACTGGATGAAATCCAGCGTCGTGATGAGGTTCGTAATCTTATTCATCGTATTGATGAAATGGATTTGTGCAGCCCGCACGTCGGCCTTGCCCCGTTCCATACGGACCTCAATGACCGGGACCAGCATTTCCTGTGGCGAAGAACCACCGTGTACATAATTCTGGCCGCCGCTGCCCCGCGTTTTGAAGACACTTGTCCCAATGGGGAAAGAAACCATGCGGCTGTCCTCGTTCCCCAGCAGATAGCCGAGATTCAGGTTCTGTACACCATCTTCTTGAATTCCTCCCTGCGAGATGATGTAACGCCGTTTCACAATATCATGATGATGAACGTTGCCGATTTTATCCGATTCCTGCACCTTATTGCGCTTGTAAATGAACCCATGGTCTGCCGTCACGATGAAATGATGTGTATTAGCCCCGTTATGGACTTTCTCGATGAAATCCAGGATTTCTTTCACGGCTTCTTCACAGGCCTGGAACACTTCATCCTCGGCATGTTCGCCGCGGACATCAATCTGGTCATGATATACGTAAATGACTTGCTGGCCTGTAAAAATATCCCGCATATCCCGTGTTTTCATGTGTTTCAAATCATCAAAGGATACACAGCGGGCCAGCGGCTGCCGAGCCTGTAATGCTTTTTCCCGGCTCTGGATATCGATACAGTATGCCCCGTCGACGAGTTCTTTCCCTTCCGGGGACAATTCCAGCTTCCGATGGGGCAGGAGAGCCGACATGCCTAGCCGGGTATATGATGGTAAGGTGCTGAGCATAGCCTCAATTTTCACTTCACTGCGGGGATTATCGCCCAGGCGGTCAAAGAGTTCCCGCCCTGTTTCATAACGCATCGCATCGGAAATAATGACTACGACCCGGTCTTTACTGTTAGCTACATAATGGTCATAGAAATCACGTTGCAGGGGAATCACCGACAAAGCCTTATCTTCCATGATTCCCGCATTCCATTCCGGCAATAATTTGCCCAAGTATTCATTAGTGTATATATTTTCAATCAATATACGCAACGGTTCATAAGCACTGGCATCAGCAAGTCTATCTAAGTGATAATAAAAATGGCGATAATCTGTATCAACCTGGTACAAATGATTTTTATAGTCTTTGATGATATTCTGGAAACCATCAGGATATGACTGTCTTGTCAACATTTCCAATCTGATGGCACAGATAAACATGTCATATATATGTTCCCGCTGTTGGCCGAAATGTGTCTTTTTGCGAAATTCACAGAGTGCCAGAATACGATAATCACCCAAATGCGCATCCACGTCTTCAGATTCCAGCCGACCGGCGATCCACTGGATCAGCAGCGTATCGACATCAGCAAAGCAGCCGCAGGCAATTAAGCTTTCCAGAGGGTACGTTTTCAGTGAATCTGCGACATGGAGCTGCTGGCTGGCAAAGAGCGATAGCCTATCAAAAACAGCCTGATAAACGACGCTGTTCATTATGCTGTCCAAGAAAGCAATGGCATTGCCGGTCTTGCGCATTTTGAAAGGTTCCCAACTATTGGGTACGGGTTCCATGATTTCATGAGCGGCACAGGTCACAAACAGAGCCAGTACCAGCTTGGCTATGCTTGGATTTTCCCAGGCCAGGCCAAAATGGCGGGCGCACAAATCCCAAAAAGAATCCATCAAATCATACCGGGCTAATTCGTCAAAAATCCGATGGTTTTCCTGGCTTTCTTCATCAAGGACGATGCGCAGTGCTTCTTCGAGTGAACACGTCCGGGCGCCTGCCAGAGCACATATCATACCTAGGCGAATCGTCGTTCCATCGTACTGGCTGATACCCAGATCATAAAACTTCTTCGTCCGCTCCTTGTTGGCAAAAAAGCGAATATGCGCCTCCAGGACCGGCTTCCATTCTTCACCGATGCCGAGGTCGACAGCGAGCAAAGAAGCCCGGTCTGCGTAAAATCGCCGCGAGTAGAGCAGTATATCTTCCAAATGGTTCTCGTGGACATCGGGCTTGGAGAATGGGGCATAAATAAGGTAATTCGTGGTTCGGTCTTCGCGTTCGAGGAAGAGTTTGGTAGCAAACTGATTATCCGGCATAAGATGCAGGATTTTTGCGTTATCCAGTTGCAATGAATCTACATCTTCGGCAAATTCAGCCCGATCATCATACCAAAAGACCAGTTTCCGGTTTTCGTCTCCACTTGTACGAAACTCTTCATTAAGTCTGTCTTCTATTTGCTTGAGATTTAATTCTGCCATAATTCACTCGTTCCTCAAAAGATAATTAAAAGATAATCAAAAGATAGTGCCATGCTTTTAAGCCGCTTGGTTATCAGCTTTTTTCGCAGTTTCTTGCGTATAATTTTCGAATTTCGAAAGATAATCAAAAGATAATCAAAAGATAGACAATACCTTTTGAACCGCTTAGTTATCCGCTTTTTTTGCGTTCTCTCGCGTATAAATTTCGAAGTTCACAAGATATTCAAAAGATAGCGCTATTGTTCATGATGCCATTCCGTGAGGTATTCGTGCCAGAGGGCATCTTTGGCCATGATAGCTTTGGAGTCGGCCAATACTTCGTAAAATTTACCATCCCGGCCGGTCTGGGCTTTGCGGTAGTTGATTTTGACGCCATCGTCCAGGTCAAGGTGAATCTGGTCCAGGGCCAGGTGGCTGAGTTTGGCATCGTAGTCCTGGCATTCCTTGATTTGTTTCTTCATCTTTTCCAATCGTTTTTCAGCGACCGATACTTCATGGGCCGAATGGCTGTGATCGATGATGTCCTGCATGCGGCTGACTTCACCGGTGTAAATCTGTTCCATGCGGTGGAGGTAATCGGCGCGGACCCGGCCGGTGGTGTTTTCATCGCAGCGGTGGAGATAGACGAGGGCCTTGAAGCCATTTTGTTTGCCACTGTCATAGAGCCAGTAAATCGGCCGTTTCTGATAGGTTTTGCAGTGGTCCTTGAAGAAATCCTTGAGGAAATAATTGCGGATGACTTCACGGCTCGATTTGCCCCGCGTACCCAGTGCATCGGCGATAAAGGCGAGGTTTTCTTCCAACGTATCGGCGCCATAGACAGACTTCACGAAATCGACAAAACGGCCGACGATATCATCATCAAAATAGTCTTCGTCGGTGATGGGCAGGACATTATCTTCATCAGGCAGGAACGTCGTATATTTAGAAATATCCCAAGTACCGCCAGCATAGGCCAGTCCCGGCGTATCGAGAGAATAGCGGCCAAACATGCAACCCACGGCATAGGAAATAAACGATTTGATGACATCCTGCTTGGTGAGGACGTAGCTGCTACCCTTCATGGATTCTGGCACATCATCTTTCGTATCGAAAACACGGTGAACCGTTACCTCTTTATCTGATTCTTCTGGCGTCAATTCATCTTGCAAACCGTAGATATCAATGAAAATACGGTTCAGTTCTTCTTCGTTAGCCTTGAGCTGTTTAAATATTTCGTTCGATTGTATCTTCCATGCCTCGTAAGCATCTGAGATAGAATCACTGTTTTCAAGGAGCGGATGTTTTTTTAAATTCCAAGAGGTTTCAAAGGAATCCCAATCAACGCGTGAAATATTAATACAGCTTTGGGCTATTGCTATAATATTTATATCTTTGCACATATCGGAAAATGGTAAATTTTGAATATAACCAGGCGGAAAATTAATAGTCGGATTCAAAATTGAGAGATAATAATTTGCTACGTTAGACTCAAGAAACGAAAGTATAGCATTAATATCATTGTAATTATTAGGAACATAAAATGGTCCTGCTGTATCAAAAATAAATCCATTGCTTGCATATCTACAACAAAATCGAGCGGACGATATAGTTGTCCAGCTTATTGCCCTTTGAAATGCAAATTCTCCATTATAATTATGAGACCTTACTCTTTTTCCTAAGTAGTTATCAAATTTCATCTCATATCCGTCATTTTCCCAGTTTACAACAGAATCAGCATTGCCATACCATTTTCTAAAATTTCCTCCATTTTGAATCGGAAACCATCTTTTTTTTGAGTCAATAGATTCTTTATTTGAGCGAATATTGAATCCGATTTTTGTGATAGCCGGTTCAAACCAATATCTAATAAACCGTCCGGTATCTCCAGTAATGAGTCCAATGCGTCCTTGACCATAATCTGCTAGTTTATTAAGGTTTGCAAAATTCCAAAAAGATTTCTCACTTACCCAATACGCCACGGGACTTCCAGGAATTTTAGCAAAATTTTCCTGGTTTGCATAATACTTATAATTACAGTCATCGTGTTCAACAGCATAAAGAGTTTTAGGAGCCTGCACACCAATACCTTTGAAATCAGATAATTTGATTCCCCAAAAAGGACACAGAGTTTTAAAATTCTTTAACGTAAATGCTACTACTGGTACACAGGCAGATTCAAAAGCATTGTATTCAAGCTGGACTAGCGACGAAAATGTCATATGGCTTAAAACATATTGTCTAAGTGCTTGAAATGATTGAATAAACATCCATGTGTAAGGTGTTAATAATCCAATTTGTCCTTTAGAACTACACAAGTCACTACACCTGACAATAAAAGACGCGTATAAATCCGCTTTGCTGTCAGGGTAATTATCAGCCACGTATTGTTTGAGTACGGTTGGCATATAGCTATTGGCCATGTACGGAGGATTTGTAAACACTACCAAATATTTATTTGATAAAAGCTCTGCTGATTGTACTACAGGCACTAAAAACTTTTCGATTTCCACATTAAATAATGATGGTTCTGCTTTTACTTGATTTAATCTTTGGTTTAATACTCTGAAGTTAATATTTATAGGCTTGATTAACGAACCATATACATCAGCCTCTTTCATTTGAGCTAAAATTTTTGATAACGAATCGCTTATACCAGCATCACCATTTGCAAAATATTCAAAACATTCTTTTGATATGCCCATGCTTTTTTCAATACAATATATGTGAGGAATGATTTTCCTTTTCAAAAATCTCTTGTCATACTGACAAGATTTCATCATAATGGAAAAGCTTGCTAATTGAACTGCACGTTTATCAATATCAAGACCAAATAAATTATACTGAACTATATTTTTCACCGCATCTTTAGGCGTATACCCGCATGAAAGATAGATTTGCATTAATACATCAAATCCATAGGCAAGAATGTGTCCACTTCCGACACATGGATCCATGCAACGCAATTCATCAAGTTTCAGTTGGCTATAATAGCCACTAATATCTTCAGATAATTTAGAAGAATCTTTATCCTTCAATAGATATTTCCAGTTATCTAATACGTTATCATTTGGATGTCCTTCAGCCCAAATCTTCCCTAAACTATTTTCAACAATAAAATGAACAATCCAGTCGGGAGTAAACAATTGAGTAACAAAAGGAATATCATAAGTTAAATATTTTTTTCGTGCATTAATCAACCTATCTTTCGGTTCCGTGTTGTAATACTGATAGAGCCAGCCGATGATCTGTACCTGATCCTGGAAATCGTCCTGGGGAATATCATGGACAAGATGCCAGACGACGCCATCCCGGTCAGAAATGGAAATGGCGAGCAGGAGTTCTGTATAGTCGGCGATTTTTTCAAACAGCATGGGGAGGGGTTCATTCAGGGCATTGCATGTCTTGATGAACAGCATACGGAACAGGTCATCGGTCTGGTTATTCATTTTCCAGTCTACAATCTGCCGCGATTCATCTTCGCTGAAGGTCAGGTCCGAATCAAAAGGCGATGTCACCAAATCCGGTTCGATTTTATCCGGGTTATCCGAGGACAATACCCGGATATGGCCAGGCAGGTAATCATTGACTTCCATGAACCGGATGGCAATGAGGCGGTTGAACCAAGTATAGGCAGTTTCTTCCATGATATGAGAAAAAGCTTCTGGATAGGTACTTTCTTTCGCTTTTTCCTGAATGACGGCCACGAGATTTTTCCGCTGAGTGATAGCATCCCCAGTAATCGCTGAAGGTTCTTTTAAGCCGATATCGAAGAATTGGGCATCCTTCGTCGACTGAGGCAACGGGGCCTGTATCCCTTTATCGGTGATGCCCAGGAGCCGCGCTCTATATATGCTGTCGGCAATAAGTTTGTTTCTCGCCCAGATGGCAAATTTCTTTATGGCCGTTTTATCCATGATATCCCTGTCCTTCCTGATTAAAATTCAACGTTGACGATGGTGTCTTTATCCAGTTCGCTCAGCAATTTCTTCCGCAAGGCTTCGACATAGGCATCGACATCCTGGGGCGATTCCAGACGCCACGAAGCCGTCCCGGTCATGGCTTTGATGGTCACGTTCTTTGTCTTTCTGATAAGCGGCGTAACTTTAGGTGTGTTTTCTTTCGTTCCAGACTGACCCGGAGCATTCTTTCTGTCCCTTTCGGCCTGTTCCTGTACCAGTTTATTATCCTTTTCGGTCATTTCATCAAGCAGGCGGATTTTCAATGCATCGGCCTGGTCGGCAAAGCTGCGCAATGTCGATACGTTATTGCACCGTTCCACTCTTCGCAGCAGATCATCGAACTGGTGGGTATAGGAATCTTTCTTTTCTTCCTGATAGGATTTTTCCCGCAGTACATCCATGACGCGTTGACGAGAACTATAGATAGAATCGCGGACTGGTTTTTCCTGTTCATCCAGGACCGCACTATAAAGCGTCCCAAATGTATTCAGCAGTTCCGGCAGGCGGGGAATATCCTGGTATGGATTATCTTCGTACAGAATCCGCTTGATTTCTTTTACCGTGTCTTCCAATTCTCGGTTGACGATATAGTTTTTGCTGTCATCATAAATCTTCATCGAGTTCAGGGCGTTATCGAAAATATGCTTTTGTTCACCCTGGAAAAATCCCTGGATTGGTTCATAGTCTTCGGCAAAATCGAGCAAATCGTCTTTTGCATCAACGATTCCTTTATAAAACTCTTTCGTAGACCGTGTTGCCAGGATGTCCTGCAATAGCTGGATTCCCTGTCTGATTACGTCTTTTCCCGGATAGGCATCATTATTTTCATAATATACCTGTACTTTTTCTAATTGGGACAGCAATTTCTGGAATCCATTGCGGGTATGCTGCATCAGTTCGTCTTCATCGTCTGTTGCCGGAGTGATTTGCAGCAGTGCCCGCATGATGTCTTTACACGTATTTTTATCCTTGCTGGAGATGCGAATTTTCTGTTCCATCATCAATTTTTCTACGAATTGTTTCTTCGTGATATAGCTGATGATTTCATCTTTCGTTTTATTCATCAGGCTGACCGGAGCCCCATTGACAGTAAAAGCAATATCCCCCTGACGGAACAGCTGGGCTACGAGGTATTCTACATCGCCTTCGACAAATCCATAAGGAGCTTTCATGAAACGATCTTTGACAGATTTGAGGGAGGTTTTCAGGTGCGCCTGAGAATTCATCTGGATATAGGCCCGTACGTCATCCAGAGCCAGTTGGTTGGCCTGGCGCGTCTGTCCTAGATTGAGGGCAGTCTGTCCGTTTTGGTCAAACAATTTGCGTATGCTGCTTTCATCAAAAGGTGTATCAATGTAATATAATTTATTATATACTTTATCGACAAGGTGCTGCAATGCGTCCTGAATGCGGACATTGACATCTTTGGCCTTGATATCCGCTGGGCTGCCGTTAATGTAGATGGTGGCGTTCTTCAGATTTTCCATCAGGAATAAGCGGGCATTGTCATAGCGTTCCCGCATTTCCAGCCGTTTTCCTTCCTTGATGCTTTCGTACTGCACCATCGAGGCCGTCGTATTGCGGCGCAGGAATTTTTCGATTTTCAAGTACGTCTGGATTTCATCCATAAAGGCCCGGTCATTGGGCAGAGCTATCAGGACATCTGGCTGTGCGATGGATAAAGAAGCCAGCATAGCGTCATCGGTAATGTCCGACGCCGGCGTCAGGATATGGATACCGATATCGTTGCCTTTTGTTACTTTATAGGGGTATTCATCGACGGTCTGATTAAAGCTGAATGTATAGCGTCCATTAAATTTAGGATAACGGTATTTTTTGTCCGTGAAGATATCCTCAAAGACCATTTCCGAGATTTTGTGGATGACATCGGCATTGTCGACATCTTCGCTTTCGATTTCCCGGTTAATTTCCTGTTCTTCGTTGGTCAAGAATACATAGGATTCACCATTTTTCTGTACCAGCATCTGACGGATCAGGACTTTCAGAGCCTCTTCGACGTTTCCCTTCAGGGTAATCCGGTCTTCCTCGAGATTATCCATCATGAGGGTCGTAATATTGTCGATATTCGGCGTCATATCCTGTACGTATTTGATGAGGAACAGTGTTTTTAGTACGTTAATGGCAAAGACATCGCCGGTCTTGTGATCCGGGTTGATATAGTCATTTTCATAGGCTTTAATGATGACGCTGCGATGGCTGTGGTCGAGGAAATTTTCCATCGGCGTGTAGAAGGCATAGAACGGGATAATCGTGCCCGGCTGTTCATGCATATAGGCTACCGCCGATTCTTTGAACATGGCCAGCATGGAACGTTCCCCTTCGGACAGATGCTTGCCGGAAGCGCCGTGGGTGCGGATGGCGGTCAGGACGGAACCGAGCAGATTGAATTGATACGGGATGAACGGATAAACGGCGGCAAAATCGTCTTGTCCTGTGTACAATTTGCGTTCTACCGAGTCGGTGAATACAATCTTGTTCTTGATGGTCGTTTCTTCCTGGCCGTACAGGAGACGCAATGTCTGGGCGGCAGTATCATTTTTTTCAAGGATACGTTTTTTGATGACCGCGTCGACATTAGCGGAAGACAGGGACAGGCGGGTATCAAAGCGGCCCTGGATTTTGGAGAAATCATTGCCTTTGACTTTGATAATAGAATCGATGTCCTGCTGGGAAGTGACGATGACCCAGACTTTGCCATTGCAGGCGCTGCCCAGATCTTCGGTCACGGTCTGCAAGTTGAGCATGAGATTGCGGTCGTCACCGATATACTGGCCGACTTCATCGACGAGGAACACGACATGATGGTTATGGCCTTTTTCGTCGATATACTTTTTGACGCGGCCGGCAAATTCTTCGATGGAGATGCGATAGGGCTGGATGGCTTTCTCACACCAGTTCCGTGCCGATTCTTCCGACATGACCCCCATATCAACCAGGACATCGACAATATCGTCCTGGACGAAGTCGAATTCATGTCGCGCATCTTCCCACGCTTCGCCACTGGCAGCGGCAAATTTCTGTTTGAATTCGTCGTAGCGGCCTTTTTCCGTCAGATTGCGTTCCAAGTCGGCTACATAGGGAATCGTGCCGCAGAATCCCTGCATTTCGTTGAAGACTTTGAGGAAGACGTTGACGATGGCGTCCTTGTCCTTTTTGCCATTGGAGTCGCTCTTGGAGTCGATATTAAAAAGGACGACATCTGTCGGCGTTTCGGCGGCCAGTTTCATATCGGCCAGCACCATCGGATCTTCGATTTTATGATCATCGATAAAGTAGTCAATGGCTCTTTTACCACCGACTTTGGTATTATCCAGCAGATAAGAAAAGATTTTTAACAGGTGCGATTTACCACTGCCAAAGAAGCCGGAAATCCAGACGCCCATCTTCGGCGTCGTCCCGTTGATTCCTTTCTTGTAGGCAGCAAAAAAATCGGCAAAGTGTTTTTGCAGTTCCTTCGTCACGACGTATTCTTCCAGCTCCTGCCGGATATTTTCATTTTCAATGTCGCCGACCTTGATGACACCTTGCAGGTCACGGTCGATGGGTTTGGCAAACATATCTTTAATTTCCATGATTCATCCCTCTTTAGCGGGCTATGCGGAATGCCCGGTAATAGCTATCTTCCACAAATTCATTAAAAACCACCAGCTCTTGCTCCGTATAGGTTCCCGGATAAAACAGGATGACCGGCGTGGCGGCAAATTTTTGCGGCAAATTGTAAAGTACTTTATTGAACACTTCCGGCGCTTCCAGAATAGGGTAGCATTTGCCAATTCCCGTAATCAGGACAACGGCGTTTTCCGGCGTATGTTCTTCCATATAGTGGACCAGGTAGTTATCTTTGTCGGTAATCCGCAGCATCCGCTGTATAGCCGTTACGACACGCTGGATACCGCCTCGGCTTTCCAACTTCTTGGTCTTTTCAACAAAGCCTTTTTCCGTTAATCGGTCGATGATGATATCGTATAAATCATATATAATTAATTCGTAATCATCAAAACCTTTGCGATTGTGTTTCTTCAGCCATTCAATATGACTGCGGACTTCCAGTTCCTGTTCCGGCGGATAGTCGAATACCCAGTAGTTGACCTCATTGGCTTTGCCGGTAGACTGTCGGAAGGAAGGCACCTTGATTTTTTCGTCCATCTCGGCAAACCGTTCGGAAAGGCTGCGGCGGTTTTTATAATATTCACGCGATATTGTCTGTGCTGCCATGCTGATCAAACTCCCGTCAATGCTTTGATAATCGGTTCCAGGTGCTGCTGGACCAGCCAAGTTTCAAAAGCCGGATCCAGGATGGGTTTGAATAATTTCCGCGTCTTCTGGCCCCGGTCAGAAAGGCCAGCTCCCAAAAGATAGCTTTTATAGGTTCGCCCCAGACGTTGCAACGTCTGATCCGTCCAGGTTGCGGCTTTGCTGTCCTGTAGCTGTTTGTCGCGGAAAAAGATACGTATATCCTTATCACTCAGCTCATTGGTCCCAATGAGAATTTTTTCTTTGAATACTTCATACATAAAATCAAAAAAGAGGCTTTCATGCATCATGATAGCCGTCAGGTTGATCAATTTCTGTGTTGCTAGATCCGACTGCTGGAATAACGGATAAATACTGGCATCCAGTTCCTGAATCCGTGCTGTCACTGTCTGATATATCATCGTGGCCCGGGCCGGCGTTGAAGCATTAAAAACATTCTGTTCAAGACAAGCCGTCTTGATTTCATCCAAACTCAGCCCCTTAGAAATCATAGCGATTTCTTTACGGAACTCAGGAAACCAGAAAGCAAATTTAACAGCCCCGGCACTATACGGTTTACGATTCATGATTTCACCTCTATACACCTGTCACAGATTACTTTATTAGTTTAGTATAACAGAAAATAAGGAAACCTCCAAAAGAATTGATGCAATAAAGTTTCCCCACAATTATTTTACACCATCTATTCTGGATTAGGAAAACAAAAAGCCCCGCACGTTCTGCACGGGGCTTTCCGGTCATTCGATACCGTATTCTTTATATAGTTTTTCTCTGGCATTCTTATCTTTGAGGGCGTCAGAGAAGTCCTGCAAGCGGCCGTCGGCTTTCATCCGTTTAAACAAGGCTGCCACTCGGTTTTCGCCTTCCTCCAGTCCTTTCTTGTATTCTTCCTTGAAACCTTCCTTGAAACCTTCCTTGAATCCTTCTCTTCGTTCCTCCAGCAGCCATTGTTCCAATTCCCGACTCATGGCGAACACCTCCTTTATCT
>Ga0256406_1000492_pt1 | contig 71795 bp, 69 predicted proteins | sample RumenRJG_03DNA_FD_185986 | JGI IMG/M metagenome (GOLD analysis project Ga0256406, IMG submission 185986) | Bovine rumen microbial communities from Lethbridge, Alberta, Canada - RJG_03 | ecosystem: Host-associated > Mammals > Digestive system > Stomach > Rumen | place: Canada: Alberta | collected... | reverse complement strand
GCCGGCTTCCAGAGTATATGCGGAAGCCTCTCCTTGAATCTGCGGCAGCATGAAATGGTAATTTTTGCCGGTTAAACTATTGAGTTTTCAATGTGCAAGCCCACTTTTGATGTGGGAAGTTTGAGTACCTTATATCCATTAAAGTTAGACGCCTTCGTAATATATTTTTCATCGATCCACATAAAAGAACGACTTCTATTGTGGAGTCCAAATATCTCCACATAGTTCTTATCTCGGGGCCTTTCGAAAAATAGCTCTCCTGACAATTTATCCAGAACATTCGTTCTCAGATCAAAAGAGTCCGGTATGTCCTTCATGAATTCTGGATGATCACTTCTTACCGCTTCTGTGAAGTGGTACGGTACAGCTCCTACACATATATCCGAAAGTGAAGGTTCTCCTGCGTTCAATACCTTTTGAAGTATTGAATTCATAGACTCAGACTCTGTAAAAATCTTGATAGGCGTAAAAGTCCGTTTAGAATCGCGCAACGTTACTGCAACACCGCCTTTGATTTCAGTATCTGGGAATACTTTTGATGCATCCGATTCGTATTTCAAGACCTTAAAATGCGGATCATTCAATTTCTTTTCGTTCCACGATTTAGGAGTCTGCCCCGCGTTAAATAAAAATCGTGCAGGTGTAATAAGTTCCGTTACTTCTGACACTTTATCCGCAGCATCCATAAAAGTGTTATATACCGGAGGTTGACGAACATTTTTATCATTCTGTTCCTGATACGGCGGATTCCCAATCACAAAATTAAACAGCTTCTTCCCCATGATCTGTTTATTCCCCCTTCATCAAATCTATAAGAATTCGTTCCCTTCACGCTCCAGTTGCAAATCCCACACAGAACAGCTTTTCCGCACTTGTGGCCGTAATCGGGCCCGTGAAAGACATGACCACTCACAATGAATGCAGAGGATTCCCGCATTCATATTCACCTTGGTGGATTTCTGTACCTCTATTCTACCAAATACCCTGTTCTATAAAAACGCCTGCAGGCTCTTTGCGCGGAGAATGCGGACAAACATTAGACAACATTGGAATTAGGAGACAAAAGGATTGTGCGGTTAAAAATCTGGATTCCCGGAAGATTTGCTGAAGGCATCCGGGCTGAAGTGGGTGGCCTGCTATAATCTGAACCATGTTATAATAACCCCTGTCGGCGGGGTAGGGTGCCATCCGTTCCTGAGCTTGAAAGGAAGGTGGTACTGATGAATGTACGTCACATGGTCCGACCTGATACAGTTCGTTCTTATGCTGTGTGCAGTTATCACGTTAGTAATTCTGGCTATACGCAAATGAAAGCGACTACCCTGACCCTGCGAAGTTAGGTAGTCGCTTCATTATGTTGATGAGATAATTCCGCCGGGCCGGATGGCCTCTACCCATCCTGCCGACTTCTTGATAACCATAGTATAGCACCAAATGTCAACTGGAACCATCCCCGCGTGCCTATTCCCCCTTCAGCGATCTATACGTAACTGTCTCCTTCGACCGCCAATTGCGAATCCTGCACAGAACCGCATCTGGCTCCGACATCTTTGTGCCGGCCATGTCCTCATACAGATCCGCCAGTGACAGCTGATGGAATTCCTCATAAGGTTTCCCAAGCGGCACTGTATCTTTCAGACCATCCATCTGCCAGATGTTCCAAGCAATTTTGTTGGCAATGCGCTTCAGCAGCCTTGCATCCGGATCTTCTCTCCATCTCCTGCGATAGTAATCAAAAAAGGTCAGCAGAACGTTAACCCTGGCGATCAAAAGATTGTCTCCTTGGTATTCGTAACCATAAGACGCTTCTATAGCGCGTATGCTCCACGCCACCCACTCGCCGCGGGTCGTTGTATTTTCATTCACAATGCGAAGCTTCCGATCGAGCTGTCCGATGCGGTGCCTGAGTGGTTCGATTTTTGTGCCGGACGCCACATCATAACGAGAGACAAGGAAGGGTGCCTCGCCGCACGTTATTTCCAGTCTTCGTGAATCGACATAGCTCTGCCAGCGTTTTCTCCTCGGGAACTGGATCGGCCGGTCCATTTCGGACCACGTATGATCTTCCATCGCTGTATTGAAAACATTCTTCCGCCCGAACCACTCCTCATCGCAGTAGTTGTTCATCTCGTTGCAAAGCCAGACTGGAGTGAACACCTCCGCCTTTTTGCGCGTCCGCGCCTGTTGCGCCTCGATGGATTTTTCAATGCGGGGCTTTATGATTTCGGCATGCTGCAGAAGAAGATCCTGATCGATCTGCTCCTTATCAGTGAACCCATGTCCCAAATCTTCATAGGTATCTGTCGCCCAGATGATATTTTTCTTTGTTGATTTATCCTGCAAAAGGAGATCCAGTACATCTATTACCGGACCACCTGTGATATCGATCAGCTTTGGCATTAAAGTCCTTCCAGTAATAATTGGCACAGCTTGAGCTGCAAACAATTTCGAAATCCAGCAGCAGTGCCGGATTTGACACATTAGTGGCCAGCAGTGCATTTGTAGTACAAATGCATTTTGCTGGTTGGAGGGGCAGCCCCCAATCCCCCGGAACTGACCGCAGGCGGTCATGCTGCGCGCTCACAGAGTGATCGCTTGGCAACAGCTCGCTTCAGTTCACAACATCTTTATCATAGCAGACTATATGCCCCGCAAAACTCTTGCCATTCATATAAACTTTCGTTTTTGCAGCCGTATCTGATCTGATTCGAACATAGAAGTGGCCACCTTGGAAAGGGATCATATTGTAACCGGCAATTTACTATGAGCGGAAAATCAGGCGCCTATATATGCCGCCTGTCTCTTGCGTAATCCATCTTCAGAATGACGTCCATATTGCCCGTGTACGGTTTGAGATCAAAATGCTCGACAGTCACCTTTCCATAATTGTTACTGGTCTGATCGATGAGGTCTGCCGGCATCTCGATTAGTTTTCCATAGGGATCAGTAACTGCCCAGAAGATCCGGTCAGCTTCTATCCATGTTGTGCTGTCCCTTATGAAGTCAAATTTTTCCCTGCAGTTTTCCTCTGTATCACAGCTGTCTTCCACCCGGACCATGGAATGATGATCTGTCAGGAAAATACGGCTGTCCCAAATCCAGTCTGTATCATCATATCCCCGGTCTGTCCTGATATTTACCTTTCTGATCCATACAAAGCGCAGAAGGCGCCCTGGAGTGCCACGATCGTATTGTAAGTAAACATCAATGCAGTCATGACTGACGCTGTATTTGACTGTTTCAAGCTTGAAATCATGAAGATACCAGTTGCACTCAAGAAATGTATGAATAGAGGTTTCAGATGGTTCGATTTCATACCAGACTGCCATTTTCAGTTCTCCCCTGAGGCGCAATCTTGCTACCGTTCTTTGTTAAGTCTTGCAGTTTCCTATGCATTCCACACCTACCGCAAGGCCTTCCTTACCTCGTTGTGTTGATATCAATAAAGCCTTACCTTCAACAAACGTTGAAAATAAGGATTTTCCGTTCATTGCGGAAAAGTTGCCAAAATGTTGCCAAGTGGCAATTGAAAAGGCGGGAGGTCGGCGCTGGTCACCGCCCTGTTCTGGCATTCAGATAACGAATACTTCATCCCGTCATGCCTCCATTCCTATAAACGGGATGGCGCCATAGCGGCCCTGCAGATATCCCCTGGCGATATTTTCATCCTTCCTGACAGAAAAATCGGTCAACGCAAAAAGCTCTGTCTCAGCGGTGTCCGGATTCTTCTCGGCAAACCAGATCTGGTCTCTTCTCAGCAGCTTCTGATCCAGCAGCCCCACATCATGCGTTGTGAAAATAAGCTGGGCCCCGTTCGGATTCGTCTCCTTGTCCATAATAATCTCAACAAGATGACGCGTCAGAAGCGGATGCATACTCGCCTCCAGCTCATCAACCAGAAGCACGCCCCCCTGATCGAGTACCTTGAGCCAGTAGCCGATTCTGGAAAAATATCTCTGTGTCCCCTTCGATTCCTGGCTCAAATAAAGAGGATACGTTTTGATTTGTCCATCTTTCGTTTTGACTGAATGAATAGTCTGGATCTGACTGCCTCTGTCCTTAGGAATAACAATATCCGTGATGCCAAGATCCGCGACCAGCATTTCCTTCAAAACCTTATCCCTTAGCTTTGTATTTTCAAGTTCTCTTGCCGTCTCGTCAAAGTCTACAGTTCCAGGTTCAAGTGGAACGAGACTCTGCGAGAACCACCTGAATGCCTCTGCCGTCTCCTTGTTGTTCCATTCATTGGATGTCACAAGGTACAGCCGGTTCTTTGGCGTCCTTCCTGCCAGTGTCTTCTGCTCGGAGATGTTCTTCATGAATTTATATTCCTGACCATCTCTTGAAAACACAAGTGCCTCACGTTTATTAGGCTTGTGATAAAGATATTCGCTCAGAATCTCGTCCCTGTTGTAAGAAAAACCATAGCTGTATTTCACTCCGTGATAATAGAAAATCACTTCAAAGGATGTCGGTTTCGCCGGGTCATCAGAAAACGCAAACGGCTCATAAGGCAGTGTCTCATCAGTAAGTTTCTTCGCTTCCTCTCCTGCTACCATATCCCGCATCAGCATGAGAGCTTCGAGAAAATTACTCTTGCCCGCGGAATTTGCTCCGTAGATCACAGCTGCTGGGAGAATTGCCTGCTTCCCGTCCGGATAAATCAGGCAGTCTTCATGGCTTTTATCTGGGGCACTGTCCATTTCAAGAACAGCCTTATTATGAATAGATTTGTAATTTTCTACCGAGAATTGATAAAGCATGGAAACATCCTCCCTTGCGTATTTATGATACTGCAAAGGATATCTTTTTTCAATTTTAATCATCTGTATCGTCGTTTTTTCTCATTTTTCGAATATAAAATTCCCATTTCTGGACTTACAGGTGCAAAATAAATGTCCACATTTGCGATTATTGTTCTATAAAGACTTTTGAATTTTTGCTATTTGGAATATAAAAAATGGCAGGAACTCTTTGCCATGATGACATTTCTTGTGGCACTGTCGACATATTTTCGCACAAAAAAATAACCGCCCCTACGCCAAGGACTGCGGTTATTTTTAACAAAGTTCAGGGCTGACCGTCTATCGGCAGCACCCTTTCTGTATTCAGATTATCACACATTATCTTAAAAACAAGATGACACTTCTGCTTTCTTTCCTCCTGGAAGGGGATCATATTCATTTCTAAAGAACTACATTTTCGATGCGAGTGCCTTCAGAAGCTCCGCCGTTTCGGGATTTTGCAGGAGTTTCGCAAGGACTTCCATGTTATCAGGAGCATCTTTCGCGGCACTCTCCTCCATTACCGTCTTTGCTTTTCCCGCCGCGGGAACGTCCTTATTTTTCAGCAGTAGAAATTCACTGTTTCAAAATGCTCCTTCCATTTTTCTATGATCTCTTCACTATTAGCTTCGATAATCCGTTGGAGCATCCGCAGCTCTTTCTCAGGAATATGAGAATTGTTGTTAGCCAACAACGTCTTGCGATTTTTTAGTATCCAAAATTTTGTCGAATTGGCAGACGGTTTACCTTCAGAGACATGTACATGAACAGGTTCTTCCGGCATTCCTTCATCTGACCAAAAGAACACAAGAAAGCGCCCAATCCTAAACAGCTGTGGCATGCTGGAATCCTCCTTCTTTGGCGAGTTCCATTATGATGTGCGCATTATTTTGAATGAAAATTTTCCAGTGCTTTACTTCCGCGTCACTGTATCCGTTGTTTTCAAGGGTATAACTGGGCAAAGTACAAGTTAGATTCTTAAAGCCGCTGTCTATCGGTGTTTCAATATATACCTTGACCGTCCCATCTTCCTGCACACTGGAATGTGTTACCTCGGTATCATCGTTAAATGTCATATACGGGTACTTCAATTCCCATTTCCTCCTAATGTTACTTTCAGGCGATAAATCTACATTGAGACTCACGCACATTATTCTGACTGACAATAGCATACTGCATGGTTGTATCGATCCAACACTAATTTGATATTTCTGGAATATCAGTTAATAACTCCGGCTCCGTTTCCAGCAGAATCTGAACCAGCACCTTATAATCCAGGTACTGATCTAAACACCCGCTCTTTTTCAGTGCCTGATAAACCCGGGAGGGAGAAACCTTCCAACGGTCAGCGCAGGCATGGATCATATAGATAACAAAAGAAAAACTATTCTCGTTCATTCCTTGTCTCCACGAATATCCCTATAGAATCCATCATATCCACTGCATACTGGGGTTTCAAAAATACTTAGACTGTGTCATCAGCCTTATATCCTTCAATTTCTGAGACCCAGCCAAAGTATCTCTACATCAATAAATCGAACAATATTACGGAACCTTTTGCTGACTTCTTTTATCCAATTTTTATAGGATGCATTTATCTGTATTCCACTATCCATAAAAGGCCCCAAATCTACGACAGCAAAGAGGATTTCCTAAATGACCCAATCTTCGAAGGACGGACCTTTACTGAAGCAGATCTGGATCATGTAGAATTTGAGATGTGGCAGTCTGAATAACTTAATTCAAATAGCCGGACAGACTTTACTTCTGTCCGGTACTTTTTCTTTGGATCATGACTTGTTGCAACGCCTAGTCCTTTGTTCATGGAAAATAAAGTTTACTGTAAAAATTGGTTATAGCGCTCCCTGTTTTCGGGAAAGAGGGCCTATTAGCAAAATTGGCGCTTAACAGATCGGAATAAATTAGGCAATCTCGCCCCTGGATGTCTGTGCATGATCTAAATAGACATAGGTTGCAATGTTCTGACCACCACTTTTACCCTGAAACCCTTTTCAAATACTATTGTAGAATGCTTTCGAACAGAACATCGAAAATCTGGCTTAATGGCACTGCCTTGTGTGCAACCGTTTATTCAAGCGGCATATCCTTAAGCCACTTTGGCTGATCAGCTCCAACATAAATAACATCAGTCACATGAACCAGATTCTTTGTATCTTCAACCCAGTAGTAGATGTAGAAATTCTTTACTCTTACCTTTCTGACACCCATATCATGCCGAGGCTGCTCATCAATAGGCTTGATGGTATCCGGAGCAAAGGCCAACTCCTTTATTTTCTCACGAAACAGCTCCATATGACTTACTGCGGCACTTGGATTAAGAAGTATATCCGAGATGTAATCCCGAATCTCTTCCATGGCAGCGAAAGCATGGTCTGTTACCTTAACCTCAAACTCATCCATTCACTGTCTCCCGGTTATGCACGCCTTTAATCAAACTGTCAAAGGCATCGTCCACAGACATTTCCCGTCCCGCCTTTGCATCCTCAACTCCGGCGGCCATCCTGGCATCAAACTCCTCTCGAGACATATCGCTTAATGATCGCGGCATTTCCCTGTTTACAGTTGGGCGGAAAGGAAGTCCATGACAGTAGATCACCTGTCGATAAAACATATTGATTCCTACAGATACCGGAATGCCCATGTCTGCGAGAATACTTTCTGCTTCTTTTTTAATATTTTCTTCAACCCTTGCGTTCACATTTGCTGTCTTTGCCATAACTCTCACCACCTTTCATGAGTGAGTTTAGCATTATGTGCTGCGTTCAGCAAGCAGTTGTCATGCACATTGTCCTCTGTTTTCTTTTGTTGCTGATCATCCTACTGTTCCTCAGTCTGCTGCCGCCTCCTTTCTTATCTTACAAAACTGCAGTAAAGAATATGATTTTGTTTATCAAGGTGCTGCATAACAATTTTTGAGGTTTTACTCTATGCTTTCGTACAGCTTGGCATAAAGATCGTGCCGCCAGTCCATCTGTCCCTTCCGGCAGCCTCCGACACATAGCCTTCCATATGTGCAAGATTAGCCGATTTTTCGTCCCACACGGTTTTAAAATTCACAATGCCGATATTCAGAAGATCCTTCATGACAGCCTCCATAGAAACGAGAGAAGGCGGCAGGCACCTTCTCCTAATATCGCGTTCTTTATTCATTTTGTTTATTTCCGTGCCGCTTCCACTCATAAGGAGTCATATTGACAGCTGGACGGCTGGACAGTCAATTTGTCTAGTGCTAGATATTATTTCGTCTAGTACTAGACAAATTGACTGTCCAGTGATATCGTCTACTCAAGGAGGCAGAATATGGCGATACCAATCAGCATTCATCAGCTATTAAACGGAAATGCAGTTGAATCGAACCGCATCGAATATAAAGAGGATTTCAATCCGACCCCAGTTCTTCACAGCATCTGTGCATTTGCCAATGATATCGACAATATCGGCGGAGGGTACATCGTGATAGGGGTGAGCGAAAAGGATGGCACCCCTGTATTTCCCGTAAAAGGCATTGAAAAAGAGCGCATTGACGGTATTTTGAAAAAGCTTCTGGAACTCTGTCATTTTCTGGAGCCTTTTTATGAACCTGTTGCTGAACCTGTCCTTTATGAGGGAAAACACCTGATCCTGATCTGGTGCGCCGGAGGTTTCGGCCGCCCTTATAAAGCCCCCAAGGATGCAGTCAGCCGACAGTCCAATAAGTACTATTACATACGCAAATTTTCCAGCAGTGTGATTGCTTCACCCGATGAGGAAAAAGAACTTTTCTACATTTCTTCCACTATTCCATTTGATGACAGGGAAAACCTCGCGGCATCCCCTGCAGATCTGGATCGGAACCTGATGATTGATCACCTGCGGGCAACAGGAAGCAGTCTTTATGGTCTGGCTGATGGAAAAACGACTGAAGAACTGGCGTCAGATCTGCAGCTCCTCGGCGGTCCCCCGGAGGCACGAAAGCCGCGCAACGTCGGCCTTCTTATGTTTTCAGCAAAGACACAGGAGTACTTCAGATATGCCAGGATTGAAGTAGTGGATATTCCGGATGCAACCGGAAGGAATATGACGGAGAAGGTATTCACCGGAACCATCCAGAAAGAGCTGTCTGACGCACTTCTTTTCATCAAAAACTACATCCTTGAGGAGCGCGTTATCAAAACGCCGTCGAGTGCAAAGGCCGGCAGAATATGGAATTATCCTTATCAGGCCATTGATGAAATTCTTTCGAATGCTGTTTATCACAGGTCATACCAGATCAATGAGCCCATCACAGTCCGCTGCACCGCCAGCCGGATTGAGATCACCAGTTTTCCCGGGTTCGACCGCTCCATCACGGATGACGACATCCGCACAAAGAACATACGCGGAAGAATATACCGGAACCGCAGAATAGGTGACTTTCTCAAGGAGCTGGGTCTCATTGAAGGCAGGAATACTGGTTTTCCCAACGCCAGAAAAGCGCTTAGGGAGAATGGATCCCCTGATCTGGAATTCGAAATGGATCCTTCCAGGCAATATCTTTCCGTTATCATCCCTATTCATAAGGCGTTTCTGGACCCGAAAGCGTCCAAAGGGAATGCATACCAGGAAAAAATACTGAAGACACTTGGGGAGGAGGGACTGACACTGACAGATCTTGCGAAAGTTATGGGTTACAGAGGCATCACAAAAAAACTCAGAGATTCCGTCCATTCTCTCACCTTTGAAGGAAGGATTACCAAGGATCCGGATACAGGCCAACTGCGGCGGGTGAGGTAAAAAACGCGGCTGTTAAGGTAAAGAAATGAGGCCGGCCTTCAATCAGATGAAGACCGGTCCCTGTTAATATCGACTGAAGACACATCGCCTTCAAAATCAATCTGAGTTTCGCACGGATTGGGCTAATCTATCCTTTCATAAAGCCTGACATAAAGATCGTGCCGCCAGTCCATCCGTCCTTTCTCATTCCTTCTGAAAATAGGGATCTCCGCGTCCTTGTCAGCGAGCGAAAGCTCTATCCCTCACTACAGAAATTGGTTATAGCATTTCTGTAGCGTCTGCGAGGTGGTTCCCCAGATATTCTCGCCGACAAAATAATCAGCAAGCTCGTCAATCATGAGATTCAGCTCGCCCTTCCTTCCCTGGTTCTTGGGATCGCGGATACTGAGAAGAAGGAAATCTATCGCCGCGTCATAAAACGACCGCATTCTCTTTTCATTTCCGCGCTGCTTCCACTTATCTGCCCGAAGAACCTCGCTGCCGATATTCGAGATCTGCTGCTCCACCGGCATCGCAAACCACTCTTTACGTGTATTTTCATCCTTCAGCACTGCACCCATTTTGCAACGACCTCTTGAATCTTTCTTCTGGCTTCAGGATCAGAGACACCCCTTCCATCTCTTGGATACCCGGCCGCTCGATTTCGCGGTGCGTTAATGAGAGAATCATATTCTATCTCAAACGGATCAAAAAAAATATTGAAGCCATACAGCGATTTCTGCTCAGAACCCTGTAGTAAGAGAGCTTGCTCAAGATCAGCATGCATAGATGCGTTTACTGCGAGAAGCTCTTTGTCAATATCAGCTACGCACTTAATCCAACCATCAAAGAAGGTATTATCTTCTATATGCTCCAATTCCTGTAACGTGACTTTGCGATTCAGGATAACCATATTCCTTCCCCTCTCCATTAAGATTCTGTATACGAAAAAACCTCACCCTCAACTAACGTTGAAAGGTGAGGTTGCTGATTTAAGTGTACGAGAAGGGATTCGAACCCTCGACCTTCCGCTTAGGAGGCGGACGCTCTATCCAGCTGAGCTACTCATACATATTCGGTTTTAGCCTGTTCGGTCTTATTTAGATGAGGTGCCTTTCATTTAAAAGGCACCTCTTTAGTATACTATGATTTTGCCGGGCTGTCATCCCCGGATTGTCCGGCGTCGTCGGATTGTCTGCCGCTGCCAGAGTTGTCTGTGCCGTCGGAATCCGGATCCGTCGTTTTATCAATGTGCCTGTTCTCCGACATGGATGTATCTGTCATCCCTTCGCTTCCGCCATCCGGGAAAAGGATGCGGCCCATCATCCAGATCACACCCTTGAAGCGGCGGCCGACGTTGGGCTCGCCGTAGAGGTCCTTGCGGTTGATGCCGATGTCCAACTGTAGACCATTGCAGTCAACAGTCAGGATGACGACCTCTTCTTTTGTGATCTTGTTGCGTGCGCTTCTATAAGCCTTGATCTCGCCAAGTATGGAATACAACTCACACTCTGCGCCGTACGGCATGAGGTACGAGTCAACCATTGTGAAAACATCCTCGTACTGCACATGGGTCAGGATGTTCGAGTAGGTGTCCATCTCCTCGACGGAGAGATCCTGCATGGCATTCTCATCGCCGTCCCGCGCCCTCGAGAGGAGGTCTCTCTTTCTCTCCTCCGTCGCTTCCTTTCGCCGCGTATCCTCCGGCGTCTTGTAGATTGGCAGGAGGACTGACCCCTCCGTCGATAGTGCACTGAGACTGCAGGATGCACCTAGAAGAGGATCGTCTGATGTGTGGTCGTGCTTCAGATACTCAACAATGTTCCGGAGGCGGAAAATAAGCGTGAGGCCGACGCGCAGGTCATCGCAGACGCCTGAAAAGGTGCTGTTGTCAACTCTCCGCTCCACCTCGAGCTCCTCATTGGAGCTGACACTGTCCGCATCGAGGTACGGCGTCAGAAAATCAGGATAGAACCGATCATCCTCCTCAAACTGCCCGCAGACGGAGATACCAAAGTGGTCACCTATCTCGATATCGAACTGTGCGAGGATCCCGCTCTCGTTCTCGTCATCTGTTGTGTATGCACGATAACCGGGATGGTCAATGCCGTCCGTAATATACTTATTTATCTCATTTCTTTTGGGCGGTTTGGAAAATCCTATCGCCCGCATATATTTATGCAATATGTATCCTTTCCCGTTCGGCTGTGCGCTCATCCCCGCCTTCAGGGCAGGGATGAATGTCGTCGTACACTTAGAAACACCCTCCGGAAATCACACACTTAGACAGATTCCCTTTGTTGGTACACTGCGCAGTCGATCCGGGTTTACGCTGTCAGTCGTGCTTGGGGATCAGAACCTCTGTGCCGCCCATGTAAGGCTGAAGAACCTTCGGGATGGTAACGCTGCCGTCCTTCTGGTAGTGGTTCTCCAGGAAAGCAACGAGCATTCTGGGCGTCGCAACGACGGTGTTGTTGAGGGTGTGGGCCAGGTAGAGTTTTCCATCCTCGCCCTTAACACGGATGCGAAGTCTTCTTGCCTGTGCATCGCCGAGGTTCGAGCAGGAGCCGACCTCAAAATACTTCTTCTGTCTAGGAGACCATGCCTCCACATCGCAGGACTTCACCTTGAGATCTGCGAGATCGCCGGAGCAGCACTCCAGCTGACGGACAGGAATCTCCATGCTGCGGAAGAGCTCGACGGTGAATTTCCAGAGCTTCTCATACCAGTCCATGGACTCCTCAGGCTTGCAGACGACGATCATCTCCTGCTTCTCGAACTGGTGTACTCTGTAGACACCTCTCTCTTCAATGCCGTGTGCACCCTTCTCCTTGCGGAAGCACGGAGAATAAGATGTCAGGGTCTGCGGCAGTGTGGACTCCGGAATGATCTGGTCGATGAAGGAGCCGATCATAGAATGCTCGGATGTGCCGATGAGGTAGAGGTCCTCTCCCTCGATCTTGTACATCATAGCGTCCATTTCCTCGAAGGACATGACGCCGTCAACAACGGCAGAGCGGATCATGAACGGGGGAACACAGAATGTGAAGCCCTTGTTGATCATGAAGTCTCTTGCATAGGCGAGCACTGCCTCATGGAGTCTTGCAATATCGCCCTTCAGATAATAGAAGCCATTGCCCGCAACACGGCCGGCTGCATCGAAGTCGACACCGTCGAACCTGTTCATGATATCAACGTGATAAGGAATCTCATAGTCCGGAACAACGGGCTCACCGAATCTCTGGAGCTCAACATTCTCGGAATCATCCTTGCCGATGGGAACAGAAGGATCGATGAAGTTCGGGATGACCATCATGTCCTTCTTGACGATGGCCTGTGCCTCTTCCTGCTGTTTTCTCAGCTCCTCAAGACGTGTCTTGTCGGCAACTTGTGCCTTCAGCGCATTGGCCTCATCCTTCTTGCCCTGCGCCATCAGCGCGCCGATCTGCTTTGACAGCTTCTTCTTCTCCGCCTGGATCTGATCAGCCTCCTGCTGTGCCTTTCTTGCGATCTCATCATATTTCAGAACTTCGTCAACAAGAGGAAGTTTCTGGTCCTCAAACTTCTTCTTGATGTTCTCTCTTACGCGGTCCGGATCTTCTCTCAGAATCTTAATATCTATCATGACTATCTCCTCTCACAGGTTCTTCCTGTTCTTATGTAATCTTTCTTTTGAAAATATATCCTATTGTCTCGGATCATTCAAAGCCCGATCGAGTGCCTCCGCCTCTTCCTTGCCGAGATCAATGGCCGTCTTGCCCTTTCTGACCTCTTTGACATAGGAATAGCATCCGTCGACATTCTGTACAGTATTGATGATCAGGCCGTTGTTATTCTCATCGAGAAGCGCAATGGCAGAACTGAGCTCACCGCCCATCTGGTGAAAAGCATCGTATTTGACAATGCCCATCTTTTGGATCATAGGTTTGATGCGCGCAAAGAGCACATCAATGTCCTTCTGGTTGCGGGCGACGACGGAATGGAGGTTCTGATATTCGTCAAAGACCTTCAGGATGGACTCCTCGAGGCTCTCTCCATCCGTTCCTTCAGACAGGCGGTCCACTCTTCTCTCGAGCCGGACCCGCGCTGACCTCTCCACTAACAGCATAATGAAAATAACGACCAACAGCGCGAGCAGTACCAGAGAAACGATGCCCAGATCAATGCCGCCCAGGCCGAGTTGCGTAAAAAAATTACTCATGCGTAAATCAGGTTGCCTCCTCTACATCAGTTTATCCATCAGCTGCTCCAGTTCATCCTGGGAGCTGAATTGAATCATAAGGCTTCCGCCTTTTTTACCCTTCGACTTGATGTCGACCTTCATGCCGAGGGCCTGGTTCATCTTCTCCGCCACATCGCGGTAGATGGCAGCCAGTGCCTCGTCCTGCTCTTTCTTTCTCTGCGTCTTTGATTTTCCAAGACTCTTGACCAGGCGTTCAACCTCGCGGACACTCATTCCTTCAGCCACAATCTTTTGTGCCAGAGATTTCTGAAGTTCTTCATCTTCCACCGGTACCAGTGCCCTGGCCTGTCCCATAGAGAGCTGCCCGGCAACTACCATGTAGCGGACTTCATCGCAGAGCTTCAGCAGGCGAAGAAGGTTTGTGATCGTAGATCTGTCCTTACTGACCCTCTTGGCGACATCCTCTTGTTTCATGTGAAACTCGTCGATGAGTCTCTGATAGGCCTCCGCCTCTTCAATGGGATTCAGGTCCTCTCTCTGCACGTTATCGATCAGAGAAATGATGACCTTCTGCGTATCGTCGTAGTTTTTAATAATGCAGGGGATCTCTTTGAGTCCGGCCAGCTTCGCGGCGCGCCATCTTCTCTCACCGTTAATCAGCGTGTAATGTGTTCCATCGTCCTGCACGGTGAGCGGCTCAATCAGGCCATTCTCTTTAATAGAATCAGCCAGCTCTACGAGTTTATCCTTGTCAAAATTCTTTCTGGGCTGTCTCCTGTCCGGCTCGATTCTCGCGATACGGACCATCTTCACAACGCCAAGGCCGTCAATATGGCCCTCTTTGACAGGTCCTGCCGGGATTGTCCGCACAGTCTGGGCAGATGCGGCATGCCCTCCGGCTTGATGATCAGCGGCAGCTCCCGGTGAGTGATCACCGCTGCCCATATTCTCTTCTTTGTTCTCTTCCGGTCTTGTTTCCTGTACCGGAATCAATGAATCCAGTCCTCTCCCAAGACCTTTATGTTTCCTTGCTGCCATTTCTCCCCTTCAAAGACATTAAGCTTCCGTTTTTGCTCTTTTCTCTGTCTCTCCCGGATTTTCCTTGTTTTCAGCCTCCAGGATCTCATCAGCGAGTGCTCTGTAGGCATCCGCGCCGGCTGATTTCGGATCATAGATTGTGATCGGCTGTCCGTAGCTGGGCGCCTCCGCAAGTCTGATATTCCTTGGGATCACCGTTTTGTAGACCTTCTGCGTGACATGACTCTTGACGTTCTCTACCACCTGCTGTGACAAGTTCGTCCTTGAATCATACATTGTGAAAACAATGCCCTCAATATCCAGTTTCGGATTCAGTCTCTCTTTGACCAGATTGATGGTGTGGATGAGCTGGCTGAGTCCCTCCAACGCGTAATATTCACATTGAATTGGCACGAGAACTGTGTCGGACGCAACCATTGCATTGACTGTCAGCACATTCAGTGACGGAGGACAATCCAAGAGGATGCAGTCATAGTCGTCACGCACAAAATCCAGCGCATCACGGAGAATAAACTCCTTGTGATCGATGCCGATCAGCTCAATCTCTGCTGCTGCCAGGTTGACATTGGAGGGAATGATATCTATGCCGGGAATGACGTCTTTCTTAATCGTCTCGTTGATCGAACAGTCGTCCAGCAGCAGTTCGTAGATGGTATTCTCCTCTTTATTCTTGTCGATGCCAAATCCACTTGTTGTGTTGCCCTGAGGATCAATATCAATGATGAGAATCTTCTTCCCTTTTTCGGCGAGGGCTGCAGACAGGTTAATCGTCGTCGTTGTCTTGCCAACTCCGCCTTTCTGATTGGCTACAGATATGATTTTACCCATTCAGTTTCCTTCCGCTGCGCACCGCAGCAACACATCAATACTAACATTATTAAAAAGCTTCGTAAAGCCGCATAATCCTTGTTTCACGTGAAACAAATTAGTTGGCGATTACCGGTTATGGTCTCATTATTACACTGCATTGTAAAATGCAGCCGCTCAACCGTTATTAGTTTCCCCTATTAATAAACAGTTACAATAATCTTAACCTTCTCTTAATGGATCGGCTCCTTCGCCGGCATCCCCGCCTTGCGCGGATATGTGCCTGGCGTCGGATGTTTCTTTCTTATTAAGATCAGATGCCTCTGGTAATCTGTTCCCGGGAGCTGAAATGCACAGTCCTGCTCCATTTCACCGCCAAGGACTGCAATTGCTCTTCCGGCCCCTTTGATCTCTTCTTCCGCCTTCTCCGACTTATAAGCAATAAAAACACCGCCCTTTTTGACAAATGGAAGGCAGTATTCAGAGAGTGTGGCAAGATTGGCCACCGCGCGGGAGACCGCCCAGTCATACTGCTCTCTCTGCTTCTTATCTTTTGCCAGATCCTCTGCCCGCGCGTGAATGAGCGTTACATTTTGGATTCCGGCCTTTTCAATTGTATCCTGCAGAAAGCGAATTCTCTTGTTGAGCGAATCCATCAGTGTAATCTCGCTCTTCGGCATAAAAATTGCCAGTACAAGGCCCGGAAAACCAGCGCCGGTCCCCACATCGATGATTTTCTTTTTACTGCTACCCTCTTTGGAGAGAGATGTGACCTCTGCGAGACTGACACTGTCCAGAAAATGCTTGGTATAGACATCACTTTCTTCTGTAATAGCAGTCAGATTCATCACCTTGTTCCACTCCACAAGGTTCTCATAAAAGGTACGCAGCTGCTGCATCTGTCTGGCAGTGACATCTATAGGATATGAAAATTTGCTGCACTGCTCCATAAATTCCATCTCTATATCATTCATGTGGAATTCCTTTTGCCTTTGCGGCATTTAAATTTGCGTTTAATGTAATGTTTAGCACCCCTCGGAAAGTCGAAAATTCGGATGGGAAGCTTGCTTACCAGACGGATTTTCCGACTTTTCGAGGGGCGGACAAGGCGCATAGGTCTCCGCTCCGGTCGTTGCAGGACCAAGGTCCACTGAACCTTGTGCAACCTCTGAACACCCACATCGAAGAATTGCGACGCTTTTTGAAGCAATTCGAGATGAGGTGCTAAATGTTACCTCACCTGTTAATCTTATCCAAATAGATGAGCAGCACTGACACATCCGCCGGGTTGACACCCGATATACGTGACGCCTGTCCAATGGAAGATGGACGAAACTCCTTCAGTTTCGCTCTTGCCTCCAGGCGAAGGCTCAGTACATCATCATAATCAATATCTACAGGGATCTTTCTGTTCTCCAGCCTGTCGAATTCTCTGACCTGCTTCTCCTCTCTCTGGATGTAACCCTCGTACTTAATCTGGATCTCTACCTGCTCTTTGACGGCATCCTCGAGCGGCTTTCTGTCCGGATCAATGCCAGCGAGCATGTCGTAATGGATCTCCGGTCTGCAGAGGAGTTCTGCCAGCGTTGCCGCAGTTTTCAGCCCGGTCGTGCCGATGCTGCGCAGATATGCCTGTGTAGCCGCTGCCGCGCCAACCTTCACACTCTTCAAACGGGCGATTTCCTCTTTTATCGCCTTTTCCTTTGCACAGACGTGATCGTACTGCTCTTTGGAAATCAGTCCGACCCTGTAGCCATACTTGCGCAGGCGCAGGTCTGCGTTGTCCTGCCGAAGAAGAAGTCTGTACTCAGCCCGTGATGTCATCATGCGGTACGGTTCTCTATTGTTGCGGCTGACAAGATCATCGATCAGAACACCGATGTACGCCTCTGATCTCTTTAGAACGAGCGGCTCTTTATGAAGCAGCTTCATAGCCGCATTAATTCCGGCGATCAGTCCCTGTGCAGCAGCTTCCTCATATCCGCTGCTGCCGTTGAACTGCCCCGCACAGAAAAGTCCGCTGACACGTTTTGTCTCCAGCGTCTCCTTCAGAATGTTGGCGTTGATGCAGTCATACTCAATCGCATATGCGTTCTTGACAATGACGCAGTGCTCAAGTCCCGGCACAGTCCGGTACATTCTCTGCTGCACATCGTCCGGCATTGACGAAGACATGCCGTCGACGTACATCTCATTGGTACCCCGTCCCTCCGGCTCAATGAAGACCTGATGCCTTTTCTTCTCTGCGAACTTAACCACCTTATCCTCGATAGAAGGACAGTATCTGGGACCTGTGCCCTCGATGATGCCTGCATAGATCGGCGATCTGTCAAGATTCTCCCGGATAATCTTGTGTGTTTCCTCGTTTGTGTAAGTGAGATAGCAGGGTACCTGATCGATCTGCACGTCCTTTGGATCTGTCGAATAAGAGAACGGAATGACCTTCTCATCCCCCCGCTGGATCGTCATCTTCGAATAATCCAGAGACCTCCCATCCATTCTTGCAGGCGTGCCCGTCTTAAATCTTCTCGTCGCAATGCCCAGCTTATGAAGGCTCTCGCTCAGATAAGTTGAGCGCTGCATACCGCTGGGGCCCGTCTCTGTAATGGTCTCACCGACAAGGCATCTGGCATTCAGATAAGTGCCCGTGCAGATGATCACCGCCCTGCAGTCATAAACTGTTCCTGTGAATACCTTTACGCCGGTCACTTCATAATGAAGCGATGGATCATCTCCTGTAGTTTCACGTGAAACAATCTCTGTCACCTCAGCCTGGCGAATCTCAAGGTTTTCCTGCTGCTCCAGCACTTGACGCATAGATTTGGAATACTCTGCCTTATCCGCCTGCGTGCGGAGAGAATGCACAGCCGGTCCCTTTGAGCGGTTAAGCATCTTGGACTGTATAAAGGTCTTATCGATGTTCTTTCCCATCTCTCCGCCGAGCGCATCGATTTCCCGCACAAGGTGTCCCTTTGAAGAACCTCCGATGTGCGGGTTACAGGGCATCATCGCGATGCTGTCCGTATTCATCGTGAAAATAACGGTCTTCAGTCCAAGTCTTGCGCAGGCGAGCGCTGCCTCACATCCGGCGTGTCCTGCACCGATGACACATACATCTGTTGTTACGTGATAGCTGTGATCCATATTTCCTCACTGTATCTGATTGTTCTTTGGTATCCCAAAGCGAAATCCGCGCAGGCGGTTTCGCCTTTGGACTGGTATGGAATATCATGCATCGGCATGATATTCCATACTACTTCCCTAAACAGAACTTCGAAAAGATCTCCTCAACGAGATCGTCTTCCACTTCTTCACCGATAATCCTTCCAAGTGCCTTATAGGCATTCATCAGATCTATGCTGAAGAAGTCTTCGCTCATTCCTTTGTCAATGCTGGCAATCACCTGCGTCAGAGAATCGAGTGCTTCCTGAGCATCCTGCAGCTGTCTGGTATTGGAGAGAAAGACCTCATTTTTCTGGCTGAGCTCTCCTGCACTGAACATTCTCTCGATCTCATCGCGCAGGGAGTCCAATCCCTTTTTCTCCGTGAGAGAACAGGTGATATAACGGATCTTTCTGTAGTTGACAACGACATCCTTTTTATCCTTCTCCACTGTTCCCGTTCGGAAGAGGTCAAAGATATCTTCACTGGAAATTCTCGCAGGAAGATCCGATTTGTTCTGAACGACAATGCATCTCTTTCCCTCTTTGATCTTGCTGCTGACGATCCGGGCAATCTCGTGATCTTCTTCGCTGATGCCAGTCGATGAATCAAGAACAAAGAGAATCAGGTCTGCGTCATCCATAGCCTTCTTGGCCCTCGATACGCCGATCTTCTCCACCTCATCCTGTGTCTCATGAATACCCGCTGTATCTATGAGTCTGAGGACAACGCCTCCAATCCTGACATCCTCTTCCAGGGTATCCCTGGTTGTGCCGGCGACATCTGTGACAATCGCACGTTCCTCCCCTGCGAGGTAATTCATAAGGGAAGATTTTCCCGCATTTGGTTTGCCGACAATAACAGTTTTGATACCGTTTTTGAGAACACGTCCGCTCTTTCCATAGGAGATCATCTCCTCAAGCTGTCGCGACAAATCTGTGCAGACAGCGCGCAGTTTTTCCGGAAAACCCGTCAGGTCGTAGTTTTCCGGGTCATCAAGTGCAGATTCTATGTAAGCGTTCTGATACAGGATCTTCTCTCTGATCTCCTTTACCTTATCGGAGACAGAGCCCTCTAGCTGTGCAACAGCTGTCTTTCTCGCGAACTCATTCTGTGAGGAGATCAGGTCCATAACTGCCTCTGCCTTGGAAAGATCAATGCGGCCGCCGAGAAAGGCTCTCTTTGTGAATTCACCGGGCTCTGCAAGTCGTGCTCCATGTGCTAGCACAAGTGATAAAACCTTATTCATCACATACGGGCCGCCGTGCGTATTGATCTCGATCGTATCTTCCGTCGTGTAGCTGTGCGGGTGATGATAAACAGCGAGCAGGACCTCGTCAACAATGGCCTCATTATCGCTGAAATCACTTTTCTGAACCTGCATGCTCTTCTTTTCTTCAGAGATCAGATCAGGATCGACGATATAGCCAAAGTGTATAGTATTCGCCGGATATGTGCTGACATCTTTATACTCCAATGAAGCATACTCTGCAGATGCGGTTTTACCGGATGCGGCATCCAGTGCGTCAACATCACTGCCTGCACTTGAAAGTGATGAACCGCTCTTATTTTCATTGTCTCTTCTCTTTCTGATGCGGAAAAGAGAACTTCCCACCGCAAAGGCATCCGGTCCGCTCACTCTGATGATGCCGATACCTGACTCCGTCAGTGCGGTGGCCACTGCTGCAATTGTATCTCCTCCAAGAACTCTCAGATGATCAGCCATATCCTATCCCCCTTATACCGGAAAAACGGCTGCAAACCGACCTTTCCGGATGGTTTGCAGCCGCTTGTTATTAAGATTATACCTTCTTCACGGACGAATTGACAGATCTTCTGTCGACCTCCGTCTGTCTGAATTGCCGGCACCGAATTGCCGGCAGATGCTGTGGTCAGTTTATTCTGGCCTGCAATAGAAGAATTCTTCGGTCAACGGTCAACGATCAACCGAATCCGGCTTTCTCACTTCTTCAGTGTGATGACTACCTTTCTGTACGGATCCTCTCCCTCGCTGTAAGTCGTCACATAGCGATCGCCCTGCAGTGCGGAGTGAATGATTCGTCTCTCATAGGGATTCATCGGCTCGAGTGCAACACTCCTTCTTGTTCTCTTCACCTTGAACGCGATGTTGTGAGCAAGATTTTCCAGGGTCTTCTTTCTTCTCTCCCTGTAATTCTCGGTGTCGGCCTTGACGTGAATATAGCCCTCAATATCCTTGTTCACGATGAGAGAGGCAAGATACTGGATGGAGTCAAGCGTCTGTCCTCTCTTGCCGATCAGAACACCCATATCATCGCCGGAGAAATCCAGAAGAAGGATGTTGTTCTCCCTGTCGAAGTCAGACTTGATTTCCACCTGCATACCCATAGCTGTGAAAACAGAATGAAGGAAATCCTCAGCCCTCTTCTTTGCCTCTTCGATCTGTTCGTCCGTGTAGTTCACCTTCGGCTCATCGGCATATTTGGAAGCAGGTACCTCCTGCGGAACACTCTCTGTATTCTGCACACCATCAGCAGTTACATCTTCTGACCCATTAAGGAAGGCGTCAGAGCCCTTCTTTCCTCTGTAACTTCCCTGCTCATTGCGGGAATATCTGCTCTCGCGGCTTCCTCTCTCCCTATAATCAGATCTTCTGCCGCGGCCTCGCTGGCGGTCCGATCTTCTCTCACTCCTGCGCTCTTTCCCTGCATCAGACCCAGCGTCAGAAGCGGGAACTGAATCACCGCTCTGTGCTCTTCTCGCAGCGGCTTCTTCAGCCTTCCTGTCGATCTCATCCGCTGTCAGGACGCGCGGCTTCTTTGCGGGTGCAGCAGAGGCAGTAGAATTCTTTGTGCTCTCTGCACTCTTATGTGTGTAGTCCTTAGGCGCCTCTTCCTTTACTCTTGCCTTGATGACGGCTTTTCTTGCATTAAAGCCAAGGAATCCTGCACTTCCCTGATCAACAACAATATAATCGAGTCTGTCGCTGGTAACGGAAAACTTCTGGCAGGCCGCAGTGATCGCATCGTCCAATGTCTTCTCTGCGAATTCAGTGTATTCCCCCATATATTTCCTCTCTCTGCCGCACTTCCCGCGGCACTCCGAGGTGAAATCCGCAAAGGCGGTTTCACCTGTTGGACCAGACAGTAGATACCGCTTGCGGCATCTACTGCTGTTGTTTAGTTCTTATTATCCTTTCCCTGCTCATCCCGCTTATGGTTGTTAAAATCATTCACCATATTGGCCTTGGATGCCAGAGAACCCTTGCGGAACTTGCCGCTCTCGTAATAATGCTGCGCATTCTCGAGCTGCTTCTTTTTCTCTTCGTCGGAAACCTTATACTTGTCCTCGACAGTATTCCTTGTGCTCATGCCGGAGTACTGGCTGAGAATACGCTGGGAAACAGACTGCTTGCCCCCGTTCTTCTCCATCTTCTTTTTCTGCTTCTCTACATTCTTTGCGATGTAGGCATCCATGTCCATGTTGTTGATGTACTTGTTGATACCCACCTGCTGAATGCTGCGGATCACAGAACCGGCAATCCAGTAGAGGCCCATGCCGGCAGGGAGTGTTGCGCAGAACCATGCGGACATGATGGGCATCATGTAATTCATGGTCTTCATGGAATTCATCATCTGGGACTGCTGATCGTTAGGATCGCTGCTCGTTGCCTGCGGCTGCGGCATAAGAGCCACATTGATGAGCTGCGTAACAGCTGCGAGGAGCGGCACAAGAATGGCAGCGATGATGCCAAGAATCGAGCCGGCAGCCAGCGCATTCTTAAATGTAAACCACGGCGAGTTGCCGATGTTGAGTCCAAGGAAGTTGTTGTACTTAGTCAGGAGACCCAGCGTATTGGAAATATCTCCGGAGAGATTGCTGAACTTGCTGCTCAGTGCAGACCAGTCGCCTGTCGAGAAACGGTTCAGCACATCGATGCAGGTGTTCGCCACTGTATTGCCGACGTTATTCACGAACGCATCGCTCTTGAACTGTTTTGCGAACTGTCTGGCCACCGTTGTGCCCTGCAGATACGTCACTGCGCCCTTATCAGAAATAAGCGTAGTGATCAGAGGATAGAAGGCCTGCTTGACCTGTGTGACATAGGCAGGCACATTGTAAATAACCTTATACAGTGCGAACAAGATAGGGAGCTGAATCAGCATCTGTACGCAGCTGCCGGAGGGGGACACGCCGTATCTTGCATATACAGCAGACGTCTCCTCCTGCATTCTGGCCATAGAAGTGCTGTCGGTCTTCCCCTTATACTTCTTCTGGATGGCCTGCAGCTCGGGATTCATAATATTGGAGAGCTTAGAGAACTTCTGCTGCTGAATAGTCAGCGGAAGAAGAGCCATATAAATGACGAGCGTGAAAATAATGATGGCAAGACCGATATTGGGTATCCCGATCTTGTTGAGCAGAATGAAGATGGCATTCATCAGCCAGCCCAGCACTTCTGCAATGGGCCCGATGATGAAGGCCGTAGACTTCGTCAGTAAAAGAGGACTGTACACTGTTATCCCTTCCTGCCGCAGTGCGGCTGCGTGAATTCATTGTGACGGATAATTTTCAGGGGACGGGATCATATCCGCCGTGAGAGAAGGGATTGCACCGCAGAATTCTCCAAAGTGCAAGGAGTCCTCCCTTCAGGGCGCCATACTTTTTCACTGCCTCCAGACCATATTCAGAGCATGTCGGTGTATACGGACATTTTGTGGTCTTTAAAGGAGAAAGATACCGTCTGTAGAACTTGATCAAAAAGATGAATAACCTTTTCATCATAATAATAGTCCAACCTGTATAAAGAACCCCGATGGGACAAAGGGATTCAGATGAGGTAATTCATATACTCATCATAATCAGGATGTCCTGCGGATGCCTGCCCGATCAAGAAGACCAAGAAGCGCTGTTTCGATCTCATAATAACTGGCACCGTCTGCCGATCTGCGCCCCACAACTACAATATCCAGGCCGCTTTCGAATTCTCCTTCATGGAGTCTCCAGCTCTCTCTCACTAATCGGGTGATCCTGTGCCGGACAACGCTGTTCCCAACTTTCTTGCTGACACTGATACCAAGTCTGTTGCGGTCAAGGCCATTCTTCCGATAATAAATGACCAGATAATGTCCGGCAATGGATCTTCCTTTTCGGTAGCATACTCTGAAGTCTTCGTTTTTTCTGATCGATTCCATCCGCTATAACAAAAGCCGGCTTGCAGCCGGCTTTATCCGCCGCCTCAGGGGCGGCCACTGATTCTCTCACCGTTTACAACGATAAGCATTAAGCTGTTAAAGCTTTTCTTCCCTTTGCTCTTCTTGCAGCCAGAACCTTGCGTCCGCCGGCTGTCTTCATTCTTGCTCTGAAGCCGTGCACCTTAGCGCGCTGTCTCTTCTTCGGCTGAAATGTCATCTTTGCCATGCTAATCCACCTCCTTTATAATGTTCAAACGGCTGAAAGCCGTTTTCGTTTCTGCTGTGTAATTACTGCCACTGACACAGATATCAGATTAAGAACAGCTTACTCATTATATTAAATTCAAAAATCTCCGTCAAGCCGTGAAAATGCTTTATTTTCAACATTTTTCAGCCACTAAATATTGAAAAATAAAATATTTTTCCCCCATATTTTGTACCCCCTTCGCCATGCACATTTTCACCTTATGTGAAAAACACTATCCACAATTTGTGGATAACTTGTGGATAACTGCTGATTTCTGTCTATTATACGGCTGCCTGCCTTTTTATTTTTTTCATAAATCCGCCATTTCGGGGCAAGGTCACAATGGTGAAATACGATATCCACATTTCCACAATTGAGGAAATAAGTCAGGTGGCAATACCCTTATTTGTCCACATTTGGCCAGTTTGAAAGTTATTTTCTTTTATATTAAGATTACATTGTTCACAAAATAAGGGTGGATTTATGCGCCCTCACCGGAAATTTATGTTGTTTTTTATAACAATTTACGGTGAGATGCCAGATGATGAAACCCTTGATGAAGAATAATTTGTACTGATCAGAGGTTATGAACATTCATGGACACTGCCGCGCTGCAACAGAATTGGACAGATATCAAGGAGATGATACGGGACGAGTACGGTCTCTCTGATGTCTCCTATAATACGTGGGTCAAGGATCTGATTCTGGGGCCCGTGGAGGGAACCTCTGTTCACATCATTATTCCGAAGAAGAGCAGCCTCATGTATAACTATTATGAGAAGAAATTCAAGGACCCGTTCGAGGCCACTCTCTCTGAGGCGCTGAATGAGGAGTGCACAGTCGTCTTCGAATTCGAGGAGGAGGACGGTCAGGAGCAGACCCAGGAGATGCAGAAGAAGGCGGTTTATGCCGTCAACTCCGAAAATGCGAACCTGAACCCCAAGTACAGATTCGATACCTTCGTCGTCGGCAGCAATAACCGCCTCGCACAGTCAGCGTGCCTCGCCGTAGCAGAATCTCCTGGGGATGTCTACAATCCCCTCTTCCTTTACGGAGGTGCGGGTCTTGGAAAGACGCACCTGATGCACTCGATCGGCCATTATGTACTCGAGCAGGATCCGGACATGAAGGTGCTCTATGTCACTTCTGAGCAGTTCACCAATGAAGTGATTGAATCCATTCGAAGCGGCAATGCCGCCTCCATGGCAAGACTTCGGGACAAGTACAGAACAGTGGATGTTCTTCTCATCGATGATATTCAGTTCATCATCGGCAAGGAATCCACACAGGAGGAGTTCTTCCATACTTTCAATGAGCTGCACGCCGCCGGCAAGCAGATTGTTCTCTCATCCGATCGTCCCCCAAGAGAAATGGAGACACTGAATGAGAGATTCCGTTCCCGTTTCGAGATGGGACTGATCGCGGATATCCAGCCGCCGGACTATGAGACGAGAATGGCTATTCTGCGAAAAAATGCAGAGAGTCAGCACATTAAGCTCGAAAATGACATTCTGGAATATGTTGCCACCAATATCCGGTCCAACATTCGTGAGCTGGAGGGCGCATACAACAAAATCATTGCGTACTCCAAACTGAATAATGTAGCAATCACGCTGGGCAGCGCCAAAGAAGCACTAAAGGATATCATTTATCCGGAGCAGTCCCAGAAGGTAACGCCGAAGATGATCGCCAATATTGTCTGCGAGCACTACGGTGTCAAATATGCGATGGTGGCTTCCCGCAAAAAGAATGCTGAATGTGTCCTTCCCCGTCAGATCATTATGTATCTGTGCAGAGAGTACACGGATGCCACACTCGACAGCATCGCTGCCCTTCTGGATAAGAAGGACCACTCGACGGTCATGCACGGCGTCGCAAAAATCAAAGAGGACCTGCAGAAGGACACTGAGCTGCAGACCAATATCGGTATTATTAAGAAGAAACTGGGCATCTCCGAAAAGGGATGAGATGAAAGAAGAAACGTCAATACCTCATTTCAACTCATCGGGGTGAGGCACCGTAAGAAGCATTTTTTGCGGATAAAAAGAAAGTCATCAACAACAGAAATACAGAGTTATCCACATTCTGTCGACAGTCCGTTTTTGTTGTATCTACGGGCATAAATTGATATAATCAGTGAGGTTATCCACATTTAACCGTGGATTACTATGAGAGACTACGAAATAAACTTTACTCTCCTTAGCGCACACCCGAACTGGTCAGCCGCCACGTGGCAGAATGTGGATTTCCAGAAGGAGCCAGTCATACATGAAATTATCCATTGAACAGAAGAATCTGATCGCCGGCGTCAATATTGCTGCCAGAGCAGTTCCTGCAAAGACAACAATGTCGATTCTCAAATGCATCCTGATCGATGCATCCACAGAAAAAATCAGACTGATCGGCAATGATACAGATCTTGGTATCGAGACAGTTGTAGAGGGAACAATTGCTGAACACGGCGTCATAGCTGTAGACGCAGATATTTTTTCCAACATCGTAAGAAAACTTCCTGACGGTACCGTCAATATTACGGTTGAGGGGGAGAAGGTCACTATTCAGTGTGAGCAGGCAAGATTTGTCATTCTCGGCAGAGACGGCACGGATTTCGTCTATCTTCCGGAGATTGACAGAAGCTACGGCATTGAGATCTCCCAGTTTACACTGAGAGATATTATTGCGAGAACTATATTCTCACTCTCAACGAATGAGAGCAGCAGGATGATGACAGGTGAGCTCTTTGAGATCAGGGACAACCAGCTGCGCGTTGTGGCTCTCGATGGGCACAGAATTTCCATTCGCCATGTAGACCTGAAGAACTCCTATCCGGACAAAAAGGTCATTATTCCGGGCAAGACGCTGACAGAGATCAGCAAGATCCTGAGCGGAGATATGGAGAAGACGGCCAATCTGTATTTTACAGACAAGCACGCTCTCTTTACGTTCGACAGTACGACAGTTGCATCGCGGCTGATTGAAGGTGAATACTTCAAGATCGACCAGATGATCTCCAATGATTTTCAGACGCATGTCAACATTAACAGACAGGAGCTCCTCTCCTGTCTCGACCGCGCAACTCTCCTCGTCAAAGAAGAGGACAAGAAGCCGATTATACTTCTGATCCGGGATGACCAGGTTGAGATGAAGATCAACAGCACCATCGGCAGTCTCGATGAGGTGATCGCCATCACAAAAGAGGGCGCAGATCTCAATATCGGCTTCAACCCGAAGTTCCTGATCGATGCGCTGCGCGCGATCGATGACGAGCGGGTGGACATTTATCTTCTCTCTTCAAGGGCCCCGGCGTTTATCAGGGATGATCACTCGTACTGCTATCTGATTCTGCCGGTGAACTTCATCGATGCAGACCTTTAAGGAGAAGAGGTTCTATGGAAATTCAGATTCACGATGAGTATATCCGTCTCGGACAGGCGATGAAGCTCGCGGGACTTGTGCAGTCCGGCGTCGAGGCAAAGATCGTCATCCAGAACGGTGAAGTGAAGGTCAATGGGGAGGTCGAGACGAGGCGCGGAAGAAAGCTTCGCCCCGGGGATACGGCCACGTTTGACGGAAAGGAATTCACTGTTCGCTGAGGAAAGTTGTTTTCAATTAGCAGGAGCGGAAGCAGTGCGGATAAGGGTTCCGTTTCTGCTCCGGAATTATGTATATACAATCACTGAGACTGGCCAATTTTCGCAACTATGAACATCTCGACCTCTCCTTCTCGGAGAAGACCAATATTCTGTTCGGCGACAATGCGCAGGGAAAGACGAATATTCTCGAGGCGCTGTATATGATTGCCACGACCAGATCCCACAGGGGGGTCAGGGACAGGGATATGATCCGCTTCGGTCAGGAGGAGGGACATATACGCGCGGTCATTATCAAGGGCGGCGTTGATTATCAGGTGGACATGCACCTCAGAAAGAGCAAGACGAAGGGAATCGCCATCAACGGTCAGCGGATTCGACGCGCCTCACAGCTCATCGGTCTTCTTCATGTCGTCTTTTTCTCGCCGGAGGATCTGACCATTGTAAAAAACGGACCTGCCTACAGGCGCCACTTCATGGATATGGAGCTGTGTCAGCTGGATTCGTCCTACCTATCTGACCTGAATCATTACAATCGGATCATTGAGCAGCGAAATAAACTTTTGAAGGAGATCTATAACAGTCCGTCACTGGCGGACACCCTGGACGTGTGGGATGATCAGCTGATCGATTACGGCCGAAAAATCATTGCGCGGCGAAAACGTTTTCTTGAGCGGCTTGACAGTCTGATTTTTGATGTTCATACCTCTCTCTCCGGCGGGAAGGAACATCTCCATTTGGTCTATGAGCCGGATGTGAATGAAGATACCTTCGCAGCAAAGCTGAAGGATTCGAGACAGAGAGACATTTATCTCAAGTCGACGTCGGCGGGGCCGCACAAGGATGATTTCTCCTTTGTCTGCGATGAGATTGACCTTCGCAAATTCGGCTCGCAGGGCCAGCAGAGAACCTGTGCACTTTCCCTTAAGCTCGCCGAGCTGCGCTTTGTCGAAGAAATGACGGGAGAGGCGCCTGTCCTTATGCTGGACGATGTTCTCTCGGAGCTCGATTCCAACCGGCAGAATTACCTGCTGAACAGCCTTGGCGGGATGCAGACAATGATCACCTGTACGGGATTGGATGAGTTCGTGAAGAACCGTTTTGAGATCGACCGGCTTTACAAGGTGGAAGACGGAAGTGTGACACAGAGCAATCAGGTGTGACAGTGATTGCGCGAATGAAAGAGATGGGTAAGAGAACGAATCTGCTGCCCTTCCGCGCAGGGAAAAATGCGGTGTGAGAAGGCAGCAGATCCGACAGTAAAATTCCAACAGGAGTAGGTATGTCGCAGGATAATACATCAAAAAATCTTCTTCATCAGGATGAAAATGAAGAGAATGCAAAGCCGGCCGACAAGACGGCAGGCTTTGTGGAGGAATTCGCTGAGAACGAGAAGGAGTATAAGGACGACAACGTGAAAGACACCCAGGATGTGGGCTCCTACACGGCGGATGACATCCAGGTGCTCGAGGGTCTCCAGGCGGTCCGCAAAAGACCTGGTATGTATATCGGTACGACGTCCTCCAGAGGACTTCATCACCTTGTCTACGAGATCGTAGACAATTCTGTGGATGAGGCACTCGCCGGGTTCTGCACGCACATTGAGGTGTCCATCAACCCCGGCAATTCCATCACCGTCACGGACAACGGCAGAGGCATCCCTGTCGGCATCAACCACAAGACGGGAAAGACGGCCGTGGAGGTCGTCTATACGATTCTGCACGCGGGCGGCAAGTTCGGCGGCGGGGGCTATAAGGTCTCCGGCGGCCTCCACGGCGTCGGCGCTTCTGTCGTGAATGCCCTCTCCTCATGGCTCGAGGTCACGGTGAAGCAGGGCGGGAAGGTCTATAAGATCCGCTTCGAGAACGGCGGACACGTGGCAGACAAGCTCCATGTGATCGGCACCTGCCCGAAGAATGAGACAGGCACGAGTGTCACATTCCAGCCGGATCCCACTATTTTCCAGGAGACGACGGTTTACGACTATGACATCATCCTGCAGAGACTTCGGGAGATGGCATTTCTCACAAAGGGGCTTCGCATAACGCTGCGCGATCTCAGAGAAGAGGCGCGCGATGAGAAGGGCCAGCCGAAGACGGATGTCTTTTACTACGAGGGCGGCATCCGCGAGTACGTCGCCTACCTCAACAGGAGCAAGACGCCGCTTTATAACGACATTCTGTATTTTGACGGAACGAAGAACAATGTGTACGTCGAGGTGGCCATGCAGCACAATGACGCCTACAACACATCGGAGTACAGCTTCGTCAACAACATCAATACGCCCGAGGGCGGCATGCATCTCGTGGGCTTCCACAATGCCGTGACAAAGACGTTCAACGACTACGCAAGAAAGAACGGGATTCTCAAGGATTCCGACCAGAATCTCTCCGGCGATGACCTGAGAGAGGGTCTGACGGCCATCATTTCCGTGAAGGTTGAGGATCCCCAGTTTGAGGGACAGACCAAGCAAAAGCTCGGCAATATTGAGGCCAGGGGCGCCGTGGACAGCATCGTCTCGGAGAAGCTCACGTATTACCTGGAGCAACATCCCGATATTGCAAAGGTGATCTGTGAGAAGGCACAGTTGGCACAGAGGGCCAGGGATGCCGCAAGAAGAGCGAGAGACCTCACGAGAAGAAAGACAGCGCTTGAGACGATGTCTCTTCCCGGCAAGCTCTCCGACTGTTCCGACAAGGACCCGAAGCACTGCGAGATCTTCCTCGTCGAAGGAGATTCCGCCGGCGGCTCCGCGAAATCCGCCAGGAGCCGTGCAACACAGGCGATCCTGCCTCTTCGCGGTAAGATCCTGAACGTAGAGAAGGCCCGCGAGGAGAGAATCTACGCAAACGAAGAGATCAAGGCCATGATCACAGCCTTTGGCTGCGGCATTCACGATGACTTTGACATCACAAAGCTCCGCTACGACAAGATCATCGTCATGACGGATGCCGATGTCGACGGCGCGCACATTGATACGCTGATGCTCACCTTCCTTTACCGCTTTATGCCTGAGCTCATCCGGCAGGGACATGTCTATCTCGCCATGCCTCCGCTGTATAAGCTCGAGAAGAACAAGAAGGTGTGGTACGCCTACAGCGATGAGGAGCTGAACAACATTCTCAACGAGGTGGGAAGAGATTCGAACAACCGCATCCAGAGATACAAGGGACTGGGTGAGATGGATCCCGAGCAGCTCTGGGAAACCACAATGGATCCGAAGAGAAGGATTCTGCGCCGCGTGAACATCGACGAGGAGTCGGAGTCAGAGGTTGATCTGACATTCACGACGCTGATGGGCGACGCCGTGGAGCCAAGACGGGAGTTCATCGAAAAGAACGCTAAATTCGTTGAGAATCTCGATGTCTGAGCAAATATTTTCAAACTTAAGAAACAGTTAAACTTAAGGGACGGTTTTCATGGACGACAAAGTTTTTGACAGAATACAGGATGTGGATCTGAACAGGACGATGCGCACATCGTATATTGACTACGCGATGAGCGTCATCGTCTCCCGCGCCCTTCCGGACGTGCGGGACGGCCTCAAACCTGTGCAGAGAAGAATCCTCTGGGCAATGAGTGAGCTGGGCAACACGCCGGATAAGCCGCACAGAAAGTGCGCGCGTATCGTCGGCGATACGATGGGCAAATTCCATCCGCACGGCGACAGCTCCATCTACGGCGCTCTGGTCTATATGGCGCAGCCCTGGAACATGCGCTACTGCCTTGTGGACGGCCACGGAAACTTCGGCTCCGTCGACGGCGACGGCCCTGCTGCCATGCGTTATACGGAGGCAAGGCTCACAAAGATTTCTCTGGAGATGATGGCGGACATCGGCAAGGACACGGTTGACTTTGTCCCCAACTTCGATGAGACCGAAAAGGAGCCCTCTGTTCTGCCCTCCCGATTCCCGAATCTCCTTGTGAACGGCACGACAGGTATCGCCGTCGGCATGGCGACGAATATCCCGCCGCACAACCTCCGCGAGGTGATCAGTGCCTGCCAGAAGATGATCGATAACCGCGTGCAGGAAGACCGCGATACGGACATCGAGGAAATTCTGGATATTGTCAAGGCGCCTGATTTTCCGACGGGCGGCATCATCATGGGCCTGCAGGGTGTGCGCCAGGCGTATCTGACCGGCAGAGGCAAGGTGATCACGAGAGCTGTCACAAACATCGAGCCCATGCAGAACGGCAAGTCCCGCATCGTCGTGACTGAGCTCCCGTATCTTGTCAACAAGGCAAACCTCATCCGCACGATCGCGGATCTTGTGAAGAACAAAAAGATTGAGGGCATCACGGACCTGCGCGATGAGTCCGACAGAGAGGGTATGCGCATTGTCATTGAGCTTCGCCATGATGCCAATGCCAATATTGTCCTTAATCAGCTCTTCAAGCACACACAGATGCAGGACACCTTCGGCGTCAATATGCTGGCTTTGGTGAACAATGAGCCGAAGGTCCTCAATATTCTCGAGATCCTGAAGCTGTATATGCAGCACCAGGAGGAAGTCGTCACCAGAAGGACGAAGTACGACCTCAACAAAGCCGAGGAGAGGGACCACATCCTGCAGGGCCTGCTCATCGCCATCGACAACATCGATGAGGTAATCCGCATCATCCGCAATGCACCGAATGTGCAGGAGGCAAAGAACCGCCTCATGGAGCGCTTTGCCCTCGATGATGTACAGGCACAGGCCATCGTCGACATGAGACTGCGCGCGCTGACAGGCTTGGAGCGCGAAAAGATTGAAGCGGAGCACCAGGAATTATTGAAAACAATCGCACACCTGAAGGCCATTCTCGGAGACCGCAAGCTTCTTCTCGGCGTCATCAGAGACGATCTGCAGACCATCGCAGACAAATACGGGGATGAGAGAAGAACGCAGATCGATCCGCACGCAGACCTCAGCGAGTTCGAGGTCGAGGATCTCATCCGCAACGAAAACGTCGTCATCACGAGAACGAATCTCGGCTATATCAAGAGAATGACAGCGGACGACTTCCGCGCCCAGAACAGAGGCGGCAGAGGCATCCGCGGCATGCAGACCATCGAGGATGACTACATCGAGGACATTCTTATGTGCGCGAAGAAGGACATGATCCTCTTCTTCACGAACAAGGGCAAGGTCTATAAGATCAAGGCCTACAGAATTCCGGAGGCATCCCGCAATTCCAGGGGCACGGCCATTGTCAATATCCTTCAGCTCGATCCGGATGAAAAGATATCCGCGCTCATTCCTTTCCGTGAATACGACACGAAGAAGGATCTCTTCATGGTCACGAGAAAGGGCATCGTCAAGAAGACGAACAACGGGGAGTTCCGCAACATCAGAAAGATCGGTCTGAAGGCCATTAACCTCCAGGACGATGATGAGCTGATTGAGGTCAAGCAGACAAAGCCCGGGGACAAGATCCTCATTGTGACGAAGAAGGGCATGTCCATCTGCTTTGACGAGAGCGAGGTAAGACCTATGGGGCGCGATGCACAGGGCGTCATGGGTATCCGCCTCGATCCGGGGGATGAAGTCATCGGCATGCAGCTCTCTTCCCAGGGCGAATCCGTTCTGATTGTGTCCGAGAAGGGTCTTGGCAAGAGGACGCCGTTTACCGAATTCCGTCTGCAGAAGCGCGGCGGCAAGGGTCTGAAGTCCTACCGCATCACGGAGAAGACAGGTGATGTTGTCGGCGTCAAGGCGGTCAATGACGACCATCAGATTATGATGATCACTTCCGAGGGAATCATCATCCAGATCCGCATGAGCGACGTGCGTGAGATGGGCCGCATTACCTCGGGCGTCAAGCTCATCAATCTCGATGAGGGCGTGACGGTGGTGGCCATCGCAAAGGTCAGGGACCGCATTCCTGAGGAGGACAGTACTGAGGAAGATGAAAATGAGGAAGACGGCACCGGGGAAGACGGCGCCGCGGAGGACAATTGATCTATGACCATTCAGCAGCTCAGATATGTGGTGACGGTGGCACAGTGCGGCAATATCACGGAGGCGGCGAGGCAGCTCTTCGTCTCCCAGCCAAGCGTCACGAATGCCATTCATGAGCTCGAGAATGAGATGCAGATCACGATCTTCACCCGCACGAACAAGGGTGTTGTGGTGTCTGCGGACGGCGAAATTTTCCTTGGGTATGCGAGACAGGTGCTCGAGCAGGTAGATCTGATGGAGGAAAAATTCCTCCATCACAAGGAGAGTGCACCCCACTTCTCCGTCTCCTGCCAGCACTACTCCTTCGCCGTCAACGCGTTTGCGGACGTCATCCGCGCCTTTGACGCGGAGAAGTACGACTTCACCATTCGCGAGACGCAGACCTATGAGATTATTGAGGACGTCAGCCGCATGAAGAGTGAGATCGGCGTCATCTATCTCTCCTCCAAGAACAGAGAGGTCCTCATGAAGCTATTCCGGGCGAATGGTCTGGAGTTCCATGAGCTGTTCACGGCCACTCCCCACGTTTTCCTCAATATCAACCATCCGCTGGCCTCGAAGAAAGCGGTGACGCTCGAGGATCTCGACGATTACCCCTATCTCTCTTATGAGCAGGGCGAGTATAATTCCTTCTATTTTTCCGAGGAGCTCCTGAGCACACTGGACCGGCGAAAGAACATCCGGGTGCGCGACCGCGCGACGCTCTTCAACCTCGTCATCGGCCTGAACGGCTACACCGTCTGCTCCGGCGTCATCAGCCACGAGCTCAACGGCGAGAACATCATCGCAAGACCTCTTCTTGTGGATGAGTACATGAAAATCGGGACACTCATGAAAAAGGGGGTCACCCTCAGCCGCTACGGCAGAGTCTATCTCGAAGCGCTCCACAAGTACACGAAGGCAGACTGAAAATCTTTCTGCTCTTACATTTCTGATAGGCACAATGCCCGGAAACTCCCCACAATTTATAAAAATTCTATTAAATATTTTCATTGGTAAGCGTTGACAAACCAAGTTAGTACATGTAAACTCTACTAATGAGAATTAGCTAAGACAAACCAGAAAGGAGCCGGAATATGATGCCATTATCATTTGCCAAAGCCGGTGAAAAGGTTCTCATCGCCAAGATCGGCGGCAATGAGGAGGTAAAGAAGCACCTCGAGGATATCGGATTCGTCGTTGGTGCACAGGTACAGGTGATCTCCGCAGGCGGAGACGGCAACATTATCGTGAACCTTAAGGATTCGAGGCTCGCCATTACGGAAGAGATGGCCAAGAAGATTATGATCAGCCTGTGATCACGGAAGCATAACTATTGCATTTATTTTCACAATAAATCGATAGTTATTTTTTTGGCAGACAGGTTAGCTTAATCTAATTAGCTGCATTTAACCACTCCGAACAAGAAATTCGGCAGGTACAGTCTGATATCACTGTATAGGGAAAATAAAATTTCAGTCAGGAGGAGATCATGAAGACACTGAGAGACATTCCGGTCGGATCAACCGGAAAGGTAATCAAGATCCACGGTGAGGGTGCCCTGAAGAGAAGAATCATGGATATGGGCATCACAAAGGGAACAGAGATCTATGTGCGCAAGGTGGCACCTCTGGGCGATCCCGTCGAAGTCACCGTGAGAGGCTATGAACTCTCTCTCCGCAAAGAGGATGCAGACATTCTGGAGATGGCATGAGCACACAGAAGGTCTGTTGATTATTCCGCCTGAGAGCGGAAGGAAGAGGATAACAACAGAGAAAACAAAAAGGTATTATCTCTGATTGCAGTATTAAGAAAGGAATGAGTATGGAGATCAAAATCGCACTCGCCGGAAACCCGAACTGCGGCAAAACAACGCTGTTCAATGATCTGACCGGCAGCAATCAGTACGTCGGCAACTGGCCGGGCGTAACCGTAGAGAAGAAGGAAGGACGCCTCAGAGAGCACAAGGATGTCATCATCCAGGATCTGCCCGGTATCTACTCCCTGAGTCCTTATACATCCGAGGAGATTGTCACCAGAAATTATCTGGTCAATGAAAAGCCTGATGTTATTCTCAACATCATCGATGGAACCAACATCGAGAGAAACCTCTATCTCACCACACAGCTGATCGAGATCGGCATTCCCGTTGTCATGGCCATCAACATGATGGATCTGGTGAGAAAGAACGGCGACAACATCGATATCGCAGCGCTTGGCAGAGAGCTGGGCTGCAGAGTCATCGAGATCTCCGCTCTGAAGGGACAGGATACGCTGAAGGCCGCAGAGCTCTGCATTGAGGCAGCAAAGGAGAAGTCAACAAGAGAGCTTCCCCACGTCTTCACAGGCAGCGTTGAGCATGCCCTCGCACACATCGAGGAGTCCATCCAGAACATTGTGGATTCCAGAGAAATCCGCTGGTATGCGATCAAGATCTTCGAGAGAGACTCCAAGGCTATCGAGCAGCTTCACCTCGATCCCGCTCTTCTGCAGCACCTCGACTCCCACATCAAGGACTGCGAGAAGGAGATGGATGATGATGCAGAAGCCATTATTACGAACCAGAGATATACCTACATTCAGGATCTGGTAAAGAAGACAGTAAAGAAGGGCAAGCCCGCAGGCGCTCTCACCATTTCCGATAAGATCGACCGCATTGTCACGAACAGATGGCTTGCTCTCCCGATCTTCGCCGGCGTCATGTTCCTTGTGTACTACATCTCCGTCACAACCCTTGGTACAGTTGTCACGGACTGGACGAATGATACGCTGTTCGGCACCTGGATTCAGCCCGGCGTGCAGACATTCCTCGAGAATGCAGGCGCTTCCAACTGGCTCGTCTCCCTCGTTGTAGACGGCATCATCGGCGGCCTTGCTGCGCCGATCGGCTTCGTGCCGCAGATGGCCATCGTCTTCCTTTTCCTCTCCATCCTTGAGGACTGCGGCTACATGGCCAGAGTTGCGTTCATCATGGACCGTATTTTCAGAAGGTTTGGTCTCTCCGGAAAGAGCTTCATTCCTTTCCTGATCTCCTCCGGCTGCGGCGTTCCCGGAATCATGTCGACGAGAACCATTGAGTCCGAGAAGGACCGCCGGATGACCATGATCACGACGACCATGATCCCCTGCGGCGCGAAGCTCCCTGTCATCGCACTGATCGCCGGATTCCTTATGGGCGGCGCATGGTGGATGGCACCTATGATGTATTTTGCAGGCATCGCACTCGTCATCATCTACTGCATCATCCTGAAGAAGACCAAGTTCTTCTCCGGCGAGCCCGTACCTTTCGTTATGGAGCTGCCCGCTTACCACATTCCTACACTCAGAACTATTCTGATGCATGTGTGGGAGCGTGTATGGGCCTTCATCAAGAAGGCAGGAACAATCCTGTTCCTTTGCTGCGCAGTGATGTGGTTCCTTGGAAGCTTCGGCTTTGTTGACGGCGCATTCGGTCTTGTGGAGTCGAAGGATTCCCTCCTGGCTCTCATCGGCGGCGTTCTTGCTCCCCTCTTTGCTCCTCTTGGATTCGGCACATGGCAGGCAGTTGCTTCTTCTCTTTCCGGATTCGTCGCAAAGGAAGGCATTGTCAGCACGATGTCCCTTCTCTCCTCTCTCGGCGAAGAGATCGAGACATACGATACTTCGATGCACGCCGCATTCGCAGCATTCTTCCCGACGAGCATCGCAGCTGTATCGTTCCTGTTCTTCAACTGCTTTGATTCCCCCTGCCTTGCCGCCATTTCCACAATGGCTAAGGAGATGGGCAACAGAAAATACTTCTGGTACGCTATCCTGTTCCAGAATGTAGCAGCTTACTGTGTATCCCTTATGGTATATCAACTCGGCGGCTTCGCTCTCGGCGAGGTTGCCTTCGGACCTGCTACAGTTGTGGCAGCCGTTCTCTTCATCGGCCTTCTGTATCTCCTCTTCAGAAAGGATCCGAATGCTGCTCTTGTAAAGGCAGAGCGCGCACACGCCTGATCGGATATAATATTTTCAGAATCAAGAAAGGAGGCTCTTATGGCAGCAGATATCATCGTGAGTGCGATTATTGCGGTACTGTGCGTGATGTGTGTGGTAAAGCTCGTCAAAGACAGAAAGAGCGGCTGTGCTTCCTGTGGATACAGCGGCTTCTGCACGGGCGGACACTGCGACACGAAGAATGTGCCGGAGCGGTTCAAGCTGAAGAAGCACTGAACAGATTAAAAAGAAGTCCCCAAGGGTGTCATTGGAAAGATACCCTTGGGGATTTTTTTATCTCAGTCTCTGTCATTCCAGGAACTGTCGCTGAAGTCGTCTGTTTCGTCGTAGGTGCGGTCGTATTTGTGGTTTTCGTAGTAGTCGGTGTGCTCTGAGCGGGACCTTCTGGCGCGGCGCCTTCTGTCCTGATGAATGAAGCTGTAGTTGTAGGACTGCAGCAGGCGGATGAAGGAGACGATAGCTGTTATGATGCCCGCCAGCAGCGCCAGTGTCATGGCGATGGGGATCGTATGGATATAGATTGTGCCGCCGGATCCGATGCCGATGTAAAAATTTCTGATTTTGTGCAGAAGATCCTGGTTCGCCGTCTGTGAAACCGCGGAATCTTTGAAATCCGTGTTCACGAGGAGCTTTGCCGTGCCGACAGTGATGGAGGTGTCCTCACCCTTTCCGTAGGTGTAAGTGATCACATTGTTGTCTCCAAGAGAAGCGTACAGGTCAGAAAATGAGGCATCGTCAGGGAGAGAGGCAAGCGCATCCTCCTGAATGTAGAATGCCGGGGATGAACTGCCCAGAATGTCCTCGCCGCCATTTAAGAAAGCGGCTGAATCGCTCTGAAAGGAGGTGTCATTCTCAGCAATATTCACCTGCTGAAAATTCGTATACCCGTAGTCAAAGAGAGAGACCGTATCTGTGTACTGCTGCGGATCATCCTCCTTCATCACGACGCAGATGAGGCGCATACCATTCCGCTCACATCCTGTGACAAGAGTTCTTCCGGACTGGTCAGTGTAGCCGGTCTTGCCGCCGATGACGCCGGGGCAGGAGACCTGACCGTTGATGAGGGAGTGGGTGTTGTCGATGTAGAAATCCTTTTTGCCGTCGTCAGAGACAAAGTGGTATCTCGGCGTATTGCCGATCGTGATCAGGTACTGGTTGTTAAAAAACGCCTGTGCGATCATGGCGAGGTCGTGGGGGCTTGTGTAGTGATTCTCAAGAAAGAGACCGTTCGCATTCGCAAAATGCGAATCCGTGCAGCCCAGCTCCTTCGCCCTCTTGTTCATCAGATCTGTGAAGGCAGAAACGGAGCCTGCTACCTTCTCGGCGATGGCATTGGCGCATTCATTCGCAGAGCCGACCAGAATGCCGTAGAGGCATTGCTCGACAGTGATGGTATCGCCCTCATTCATGCCGATGTTGGAGCCGTCAGCGGGTACGTTGCTGATCGCGTCGTGGCTGAACGTCACGGTGTCATCCATCTTGAGGTTCTCCGCCGCGATGAGGCAGGTCAGCATCTTTGTGGTGCTCGCGGGATACAGGTGCTCATGAATGTTCTTGCTGTAGAGAACAGCGCCCGTGTCCGCATCCAGCAAAATGGCGCCCTCCGCGGAGACGGCGGGTCCCTGCGGCCATCCGTCCACCTGGTTGCTCTGCACTGCCTCCGCGAGGCGTTTCTGCGCGGCGGAGGGGTTAACGACGTGGCCGTCTGCGGTGCGGACATTGCCGGAGGAATCGGCACTTCCGGCATCCTCAGAGGATGCGGATGCAGAATCTGTGTCTGCACTGCTCTCCTGTGCTGCATCCGCAGATGAATCTGTCTGAGAGGAGTCTTCTGCAGAAGAGGACGATGACGCATCTGCCTGACTCTGCGCACCGGTGTCAGTACCCGCAGATCTGGCAGCAAGTGCCGGGAGAGGCGCCGACATCAGCGCCGCGCAAAGAAACAGGGAGAACATAACAGCCGATGCACTATGAATTTTCTTATGCAAGGTCCTCCCTCCTTTTGCGCAGGATATATTTGTTGATGAGATTCCCCTTCGCGGAGAATTTCTCTTCATACTCGGTCATGATATTGCCCTCGTTCATGACGGGATCGTGATGCAGGTCATAGGTGATGGCCTCGATCTCAAACCCGCTCTCCGGCACTTCCTCAACGCCGAAGTCAAAGAGAACTCTGTTGTCGGTCTTGAACTCAATTCTGCCGTCCGGGGCGAGAATTTCATCATAGCGGCGAAGGAATTCCCTTGAGCACAGGCGCCTCTTTGCATTTCTCTTCTTCGGCCACGGGTCGGAGAAATTGAGGTAAATCCGGTCAATCTCCCCATCCGCAAAGAATTCCGTGATCAGCTCCGCCTCTCCTCTTACGAATAAGAGATTCGGGAGCTGCAGCTCGTTCTGACTCTCTACGCCGCGCAGAAGAACACTGGAAAATTTCTCTATGCCTATATAGTTGATTCCGGGATTTCGCTGCGCCATCTGCAGGATAAAGCGTCCCTTTCCCGTGCCAATCTCGAGATGGAGCGGCCCCTTTCCGGAAAACAGAGAAGACCATGCACCTCTGTGGGCCTCCGGGTCCTGCACAACAAAGGGGCTCTCTGCGATCACTTCTCTGGCTCTTGGTATATTGCGAAGTCTCATGGGCTGTCCTTTCTGCTAAACAGATACCTTTCGAGGCGGTTCGGACCGTCTCTGACCTTTAATGATACCATGATTTAGTCATACAGTTCTGTGGTAAAATAATCCTCATGAAACTTTTATCGCGGAAAATAACGGCGGCCGGAGCGCTCCTGCTGGCCGGCATAGTGACAGTGATCCTCTCCCTCGCGGGATGCTCTTCTGCAAAACCCGGAAGTGCAGTGCTCGGCCTGATCGAGGCGGGCAGCTGGAAAAAGACGGCAGAGAGCGGCAGGGTGCTGACAAAGAAGGAGAGGGAGGAGACGGAGATCTCCGATGCGCTTCCCTTCTTTACGACGACCACCGGGGAACCTCTGGAGTCCATGGAGGAGCTCAACGACGAGATCAGATCCGTCAGCACGGAGTATTCTGCTGCAAAGAGCAAAGAGTACAAAAATCTTGTCGTGGCAACAACGGCATCCAGGACGAAGAAGTATCTGCAGGCCACTGTATATACGATCTCCTATGAATCTTCGTGGCTTGGCAGCGACAATGTGCTGCAGGAAAAGGACCGGAATCTTTACTCAGTGGCCTACGATGTGCAGAATGACAGGGCCATCCTTTGTGAGGACGCTCTGGAGATGACAGGGATGACAGGTGTCGAGCTGAGTGTCAGTATGGAGGATGCCTTTCGGGACAGAACACTTAAAGGACAGCTCCGTTCGACGGATATGCAGGGATTTCTTCTCGATGACAATGGGAGCGTCTGCAGTATTTTCATGAAGCTCACCTATAGGCCTGAGGGAAGCGATGAGACGAAGACTGCGTTCGTCTCCTTTGACCCTGACACAAAGAAAGTGACGAAGCTGGGGTTTCCGGAAAGTATGAAATAAAAGTGAAAAAACCGGTGATTTCCGGACTTTGACGATGAAAAGTTTATAATGATCTGAGGAAGAGGTGACAGATTAATCTATTTGTGATAATGTAAGTAGAACAGCCGCGAAGAACGCGGCGGAAAGGAGAGACAGAACGGAATGGATGAGATCAAGACACCTAAGAAACCACTGTTTACATTCTATCTGATCGCTCTCATTTTGCTGATGTTCCTCAATCTGTTTGCTGTGCCAATGTACAACCAGACACAGGTTGTGCAGGTCGATTACGGCTCCTTTATGGATATGACGGACGACAAGCAGATCGATGAGGTTCAGATTCTGACGAACAAGATTGTCTTCACGAAGAAGGGGGACAGTTCGCACCGGTATGAGACCGGCATCATGCAGCAGGACAGCGGGCTGGTCGAAAGACTCCATGAATCCGGCGCGAAGTTCTCGAGCGAGATCGTCGAGCAGACATCTCCGTTTGTTGAATTCATCGTGAGCTGGGTTCTGCCGATCGTGATTTTCATGTTCCTCGGCTGGCTCATCAGAAGACAGATGTTCAAACAGATGGGCGGAGACGACTCCATGACCTTTGGCGGCATGGGAGGCCTTGGAGGCCTCGGCAAGAGCAACGCCAAGGTTTATGTGAAGTCCACGAACGGCATCAAGTTCAGCGATGTGGCAGGCGAGGAGGAGGCCAAGGAGAACCTGGCCGAAATCGTCAACTATCTGCATGACCCGTCAAAGTATAAAGAGATCGGCGCGAGAATGCCCAAGGGCGTTCTGCTCGTCGGCCCGCCCGGCACCGGCAAGACGATGCTGGCAAAGGCAGTTGCCGGCGAAGCCAATGTACCGTTCTTCTCCATGAGCGGCTCTGAGTTCGTCGAGATGTTCGTCGGCATGGGCGCATCCAAGGTCCGCGACCTGTTCAGACAGGCCAAGGAAAAGGCACCCTGCATTGTTTTCATCGATGAGATCGATGCCATCGGCCAGAAGAGGTCCGGCGGCAATATCGGCGGAAACGATGAGCGTGAGCAGACCCTGAACCAGCTCCTGACGGAGATGGACGGATTTGAGGACAACACGGGCGTCATCATTCTGGCTGCAACGAACAGACCGGAATCTCTGGATCCCGCCCTCACAAGACCAGGCCGTTTCGATCGGCGTGTTCCTGTTGAGCTTCCTGATCAGAAAGGCCGTGAGGATATCCTCAAGGTTCATGCAAGAAAGATCAAACTCGCCGATAACATCGATTTCTCCAAGATCGCGAGCATGGCGACAGGCGCATCCGGCGCCGAGCTCGCCAATATCGTCAATGAGGCGGCGCTGCGCGCTGTCCGCGACGGAAGAAAATTCGCCACGCAGGCGGATCTCGAGGAGAGCATCGAAGTCGTCATCGCAGGCTATCAGAAGAAGAACGCGATTCTCACAGACAAGGAGAAGCTGGTTGTCGCTTACCACGAGGTCGGCCACGCCCTCGTCTCCGCGATGCAGCACCACTCCGCACCTGTGCAGAAGATCACGATTATTCCGAGAACATCCGGTGCCCTCGGCTACACCATGCAGGTGGACCGCGGCAACCATTATCTTGTCAGCAAGGAGGAGCTCCTCGATGAGCTCTGCACACTGACAGGCGGACGTGCCGCGGAGGAGGTTGAGTTCAATCTTGTCTCCACCGGCGCCTCGAATGATATCGAGAAGGCAACAAAGATTGCCCGCGCGATGATCACACAGTACGGTATGAGCGGAACGTTCGGCATGGTGGCTCTTGAGACCGTGCAGAACCAGTACCTGGGCGGCGATGCATCCCTTGCCTGCTCCGCACAGACACAGGCGGAGATCGATAAGGAAGTTGTAGCTCTCGTCGCACAGATGCACCAGAAGGCCGTGAATATCCTTCGCGAGAACAAGAGCAAGCTCGATGAGATTGCGCAGTATCTCTATGAGAAGGAGACCATCACAGGCGATGAGTTCATGGAAATTCTGAACAGAAGGCCCAAGTTCGCCCCTGAAGTGCCGAAGGCACCGGAAATCGGTGTGATTCCTCCGGCTGCCGGGACAGGAAATGACGGACAGAACAGACCGTCCTCTTCTTCCGACAATTATCCGGGGGCCGCACAGGGAAGCGACGGGCAGAACACAGCAAAGCCGCACAGCGGCAGTGAGGAAGGTCAGTAATGGAACATCAGCACAAGGAGATCATTGAGTTTCGCTATGACACACAGCTTCTTTTGGATGTATACGGGCTCGATGACGACGGCTGCGATGATCTCGTCGATGAGATCAGGGATCACATCATCAAGACATTCAAGGGCGACTGCCTGATCGTCGCCGGGGACACCGGAGAAGACGAAGTGGGCGGAGAGAAGGCAACCGTCAAGCTCCACTACCACACCAACGAGCCCTGGCTGGTGCTCGCTTACTGCAGAACACTCGGTGAGATCTACGATATCGTCGTGGAGGACATGCAGAGACAGACAGATGGGCTGAAGGGCTGAATAAATACTTCCTTCCCGTGTGCCTGGGCAGCAGGCGCAAGGCCTGTCTGCGAAGATCTGACACAGAATATATTTTCAGCAGGTTTCTCTGAAAGAACCGCCTGGAGAGTAAATTCTCCGGGCGGTTTTCTTTATGCGAGTAGTAGACGCTTGCCGTCTCCTACTCGATTGGTTTGTGATCGAAAACTGGGGCTTGCAATATACCCCATATAGGTATACTATAGTCCTTGCAATGATACCCGGAAGGGGTATAAGAGAAAACGGGGGTGCCGCCAAAAGTGCGGCACAAGGAGGATATATGGCGGCAGAGATAAAGACAGAACAAAGACTTCAGGATGAGATGGAGATCATACAGGCAGAAAAGAATGCCTGTTGCTGCACCGGCAGAAAGAAGGACCGCGAGGATAAGGAGAAGAAGTCGCTCATTCACCGCCTGAACCGGATAGAGGGACAGGTCCGCGGCATCCGCCGCATGGTGGAGGAGGACGACTACTGCGTCGACATTCTCACACAGGTCTCTGCCACATCCTGTGCCCTGAACGGGTTTACGAAAGAGCTTCTCGCCCAGCACATCAAGGGGTGCGTCACGGAGGACATCCGCGAGGGCAAAGAGGAGAAGGTGGACGAGCTGGTGCAGCTCATCCAGAAGCTGTTGAAGTGACGACAGATGTAATATTTGTCAGGAAAGGAAAAGATGGAACAATACAAAGTGACAGGCATGTCCTGTGCTGCGTGTCAGCAGAGAGTGGAAAAGGCCGTATCCAAGGTAAAAGGCGTGACATCGTGCAATGTCAGCCTCCTGACGAATTCAATGGCCGTTGAGGGAACGGCATCCCCTGCAGATATCATTTCTGCTGTGGAAAATGCCGGATACGGCGCGGCGCCCGCAATGGAGGAGAAGAAGAGCGGCGGCATGTCCGCGAAGATTGCCGCCGAGGAAGATATGCTCAAGGACAAGACCACGCCCCTTATGAAGAAGAGGCTGTTCGCGTCCGTTATTTTCCTTCTGATCCTCATGTACTTCTCCATGGGCGCACATATGTGGGGATGGCCGGTGCCCGCCTTTATGCAGGGCAACCATGTGGCCATGGGGATCATGCAGATGCTCCTCGCCGGCATCATCATGGTAATCAACCAGAAGTTCTTCATCTCCGGCTTCAAGAGCCTCTTTCATCTGGCACCCAATATGGACTCCACGATTGCGCTGGGCTCTGCGGCGGCCTTCATCTATTCGACCGTCATGCTCTTTGCGATGACGAGGGCGCAGGTGGACGGCGGCAGTGCTGCGGCAGCGCCGTACATGAACGAGTTCTACTTTGAGTCCGCGGGCATGATTCTTACGCTCATTACGATCGGCAAGACCCTCGAAGCTTATTCGAAGGGGAAGACAACAGATGCGCTGAAATCCCTCATGAAGCTGGCGCCGAAGACGGCCAATGTCGTCAGGGCCGGCGTCGAGATGACGGTTGGCATCGATGATGTGCAGAAGGGCGACACTGTTCTGGTAAGGCCCGGTGAGAACATTCCGGTCGACGGAATAGTTCTTGAAGGCAATTCCGCGGTCAATGAGGCGGCCCTCACGGGAGAATCCATTCCTGTGGATAAGCAGCCAGGGAGCAATGTATCGAGTGCAACGCTCAACCAGTCCGGCCTTCTGAAAATACAGGCGACCCGCGTCGGTGAAGATACAACCCTCTCGCAGATCATCACCATGGTCAGCGATGCGGCGGCGACGAAGGCGCCTGTCGCAAAACTGGCAGATAAGATTTCAGGTGTCTTTGTGCCCTGCGTCATCGGGCTTGCCCTCTTTACGATCATCGTGTGGCTCCTTGTGGGCGCCGATGTCGGCTTCGCACTCGCAAGAGGCATCTGTGTACTGGTTGTCTCCTGCCCCTGCGCTCTGGGCCTTGCAACGCCCGTAGCGATCATGGTGGGCAATGGCCTTGGCGCAAAGAACGGCGTCCTGTTCAAGACGGCTGAAGCGCTGCAGGAGACCGGAAACGTGCAGATCATTGCACTCGACAAGACAGGCACCATCACAAAGGGAGAGCCGCAGGTGACGGATATTCTTCCTGTGGACGGCATGTCTTCCGAGGAGCTGGTGCGCCTGAGTGCCGGCCTTGAGGCGGGGTCAGAGCATCCTCTCGCCAAGGCGGTCATGAAGTACGCGGAGGAGAAGAATATTAAGGCCGTGCCGGCATCCGATTTCACGGCACTGCCCGGAAATGGACTGAAGGGCACCGTAGAAGGGGCAAAAATGATCGGCGGAAGCGCAAGATTTGTCAGCGGCCTTGTCAAGCTTGATGACTCCTGGCAGCAGAAGGCGGATGAACTCGCCGCAGACGGAAAGACGCCGCTCTTCTTTATGCGCGGAGGAAAGTTTATCGGTATCATTGCAGTCGCTGATACGATCAAGGAGGACTCTGCCAAGGCTGTGAAGGAACTCCGGAACATGGGCATTCACGTTGTCATGCTGACCGGCGACAATGAGAGAACGGCTGAGGCGATCGGCAGGCAGGCAGGTGTCAACGAGGTCATTGCAGGTGTTCTCCCGGACGGCAAGCAGGCGGTCATCAAGGAGCTCCAGAAGAAGGGCAAGGTTGCCATGGTGGGCGACGGCATCAATGATGCGCCGGCACTCACACAGGCGCAGATCGGCATTGCCATCGGCGCAGGCACAGATGTGGCCATCGATGCGGCGGATGTCGTTCTGATGAAGTCCAGGCTCTCGGATGTCTCTGCCGCTGTCCGTCTCTCGAGGCAGACATACCGCAACATTGTGGAGAACCTGTTCTGGGCGCTGTTCTACAACGTGCTGCTGATTCCTCTGGCAGCAGGTGCGTACAGCTATCTGTTCGGGCTGAATATGAACCCGATGTGGGGTGCAGCTGCGATGAGCTGCTCGTCTGTTTTCGTGGTGTGCAATGCCCTGCGGCTCAACCTCTTTGACATGCATTCTGCCCGTCATGACAGGAAGCTGAAGAATCCTGTACCGGTGGATGCGAATGGCTTTGTTCTGGAACATAAGGAAAATACAGAAGTGGAGGAGAAAAACTCCGGAAAGGATGATATGATGACTAAGACAATAAAGATTGACGGCATGATGTGCGGACACTGCGAGGCCACTGTGAAGAAGGCACTCGAGGCACTGGACGGCGTAGAGAGCGCGCAGGTGAGCCACACAGCGGGACAGGCAGTAGTGGAGCTCTCGAAGGATGTCGATAATGATGTCCTCACGAAGGCGGTTGAAGATAAGGACTATAAGGTAACGGCGATACAGTAATGGGTACTACAGCACAGGCCAGCAGAATATTTTTACCGGGTCAGCTGGAAAAGGAGAGCTCTGCTCTCCTTTTCGCGCTGCATAAGAGTGCGCTGTTCAAGGGCATGACCAACAGCGAGATCGAGGGGTGCCTTACCTGCAGCACTTCCAGGGAAGTGACGTACCAGAAGGGCGAGACAATTTTCTACATGGATGACAAGCCGCAGCATATTCTGGTTCTGCTCTCCGGCTCCGTCATTGTAGGGCGTGATACGATGGACGGGCGCAGGATCATCATGAATACGTTTGACCGGCCCGGCGATCTTTTCGGTGAGGTGTATCTGTTCGTCAACAGGGATGAGTACGACCACTTTGCGGAGGCGCAGGAGGAGACGAGGATCCTGCAGATTCCGAAGGAATTCCTGAGCCACACCTGCGGCAACGGCTGCAGGCACCACACGCAGCTCATTCTCAATACACTTACTGTTCTCGCCCAGAAGGCAGATTATCTGAGCGAGCGCGTCACCATCATGAGCAGCAGCTCTCTCCGCCAGAAAATCGCAAGAGTCCTGCTCGACCACGATGAGAGATCTCCAAGACAGCCCCTGGCCATGACGAGGGAGCAGCTCGCGCAGTACATTGCGGCGACGAGGCCGTCTGTGTCGAGAGAGCTCATGAACATGAAGGACGACGGGCTGGTGCAGGTGGACAAGCGCGGCATCTCCATAAGCGACCGGCAGGCGCTGGAGGACCTTGTGGAGGAATGAGATCATGCCGATGTATGCTCTGATAATAGCAGCCGATGCCGCAGAGAAGCACGTTTCAGAGATGTATTTTAATTTGTAACAAAAGTTACGGAATTGTAGTATACTAAATGCTATCTTTATGCACAGAGAGCAGGAGATAGAAGATAATAATGAATACAGTGCCGATTCATCCGGCAACAGGAGGTAATACAAATGGCAGAAGTGAATAATGATCTGAACAAGGATCTGGAAAAGGCCAGCAAGGAACCCATCAAGTCCGACATGATCGTAAGAGATGTCATTCTTGCGCATCCGGATGCAGCAGAAGTGCTGATGAGAGTCGGTATGGGATGCATCAGCTGCCCTGCAGCGCTTATGGAGAGCCTTGGCGATGCCTGCATGGTACACGGCCTTGATGCAGAGGAGGTTGTCAAATACCTCAATCAGGAGCTGAACCTGCCCCAGAGTGCAGAGGCTTAAGAGCGCAGCACAAGGCGTCCGCAGAGCACGGAGCACTTGATGCGTACAACAATGCCGGCTGCGAACCGCAGCCGGTGAATAGGAGCGCGGAGATTTCTCCGCATGTATAAAAGAACCCATGATGTCACAGTCGCGCACGGTCTCGCCGTGGGTTCTTTTACTATACCCAATTTGAGCGAAAAGGAGAGAAAAATGAGTGCATTTCTGGCACCGGTACATTTCTGGCTTTACAACAAGATCGGCCTTCAGGAGGAGCTGATCGATGATATCATCGACCTCGCATCTGAAGAGGGATGGACAGCAGACGGTAAGAACCCTTCAGAGTTCTCCGGCGGTGAACTGCCCGCACTCGAGAGCGTCATTGACACATCGAACATTCACGGCTGGCTTCAGGCGAGAATTCAGGATGCAGAGAAGCGGTATGCGGAGCTCGTCACGAGCCTGCTCAGAGAAAATCCGGAGAGAATGACGCGCATCTGCAGGGCCGCACGGACCTTTGGCGAGCACCATGGGATGGAGGCCGGAGCAGATCCGCAGAACGCCTTCAAGGCCCTGCAGAACAGTCTGCTCGACGGCATGCCCTGCGACAGAGTGAATGCGCTTGATGAAAACAGCGACCGGAGAATTGCATGGCACAGAGAGCAGAACCTGCATGGCGCCTTCTGGACAGAGGCCGGAGGATTCCCTTCTGTTTACGACAGACTGCGCAGCGAAATCATTCAGGGAATGCTCGCCCACACGGATCTGACCTACAACGATCTTGGAAATGACAGTTATGAGATCTGCGCGGCGTGAGTTTTGTTTTCAGCGGCCGTAGGAAAGATGTAAAGCGGATCAGGTCAGTTCATGCCGATATGCCTGGAAGAGGCAGCGTTATTGGCAGATGCCGGCAGAAGTGGGAGAGGAAAGAAGAGATGTACGCAACCGAATTGATGAAACAGGAACATGATCTGGCATCAGGTTTTCTTCTCGCTGTGAAGAAGGCGTGCCTGGATGCCATGGACAACGGGAATGTCAATGTGGATGACTTCCGGACATTTCTGGATATTGCAAGGAATTTTGTGGATAAGATCCATCACGGCAAGGAGGAGGCTTTTCTCTTCAATGTGATGACGGACAAGCTTGGCAGGATCGCCGTGAATCTTGTGCAGCACGGCATGCTCGTCGAGCACGAGATGTGCAGAGGCCACCTCATGGATCTGGAGAATGCTCTGGATGACTATGAGAAGACAGGTTCGAAGGAGAGCCGTCTGGACATCATCGAGTCCGCTGCAGGCTATGTGCGCCTTCTGCAGCGCCACGTCGACAAGGAAAACAGCGTTGTCTACCCCTTCGCGGACCGGAGTCTCTCAAAAGAGGATCAGGATGCCATTGACGCCAATGTGCGCGCGTTTGAGGCGGAGCCTGCACATCAGCAGGCAAAGGAGCATTACACGCAGCTCATTCATGATTTAATGGCGCGATATGACGTTGTGAAGGAAGAGGCGTGAGGGGCTGCACTTGTTTTCAGAGAGCAAAAAAGGCCGGACAAGGCGGCAGGCCTTCCCTTAAATGCAGCGGTTCCATCCGCGGACAAGGCAGGAGAGCGGAGAAAACGGCCTTAGAGTAAGACCTGGCGCCACTTTTCCAGGAGCCTTGGCAGTGACCAGGCGGCGTTGGCGGGACTCGTAGAGGGGAGCTGCACGAAGGCGGGGACGGCAATGCCGTTTTCTTCGCAGCACGCGGTGACGCCCTCCGCAGCATAGCGCATGAACAGCTTATAGGAAGCTGCGCCGTTGCAGAAGATCGTCCGGATTTGGCAGTCCTTCAGAATGCAGGAAAAGTCATTGACCTTCACCTGCCTTATGGAGCTGTCGGAGGATCCCGTGATCTCGCAGCTCTCTATAGTGTCCCACAGCGCGAGGTGCATGCCGAGAATGAGCGCCTTTTTCTCTTCGATTGAGGAGGGAAGGGCAACGGGCTCTCCCGCCATGGCGGCGCTGTATACTGCCGGATCAGAGAGCGCCCGCATGATGCGCCAGAAGCGGTTCTGCGGGTGTCCGTAATAAAATTGTACTTCCCTCGATTTCACGGAGGGGAAGCTTCCAAGGATAAGGGCCTTTGCATCTTCGCGATACAAAGGCCCGAATTCGTGGTGCAGGAATTGTGTCTGTGCCATCTTAAAATGATTGTAATTGTTAAGCACTTCATCTCGAATTGCTCCCAAAAACGCCGCAATTCTTCGATGCGGGCTCTGTCAGCCCTGCCCTTCATGCGCGGGCGGCAGATTATTTTGCAAGGAGCTGTGCGACAACGGCGCTGATCGTCTTCCCGTCGGCCTTGCCCTTTAACTGGCCCATGGCCGTCTTCATGATCATGCCCTTGTTGCCGGTGGCGAGTGCCTCGCTGCAGTTCTTCTGCAGGAAATCCCTGATCTGCTCCTCATCCATCATCTTCGGTGCGTACTCGGCGATCAGGTTGTAGCGGTAAGTATATTGCTCGATGAGGTCCGTTCTGCTCTTCGGGCAGGTATCAAGTGACTCCTTGGCGGCGCGCAGCTCCTTCGTCAGCGCCCTGTCTACGAGCTCCTCAGGAATATCGTCGCGCTTGCCCTCATCGATGGCGAGTTTCTTCACGGCGCCGAACATGGCGGAGAGAACTTCCTTCTTCTCCTTGTCACCGGCCTTTGCCGCTGCAAACATATCTTTTCTCAGCTGTTCTGCTGTCATTGTGTTATTACCTCCCTGCAGGTCCGCCTCCTGTGCGGAGAACTGCATCTGTGTTTATTGAGCACACGAACGCCGACTTATTATTGTGGGGTTCGGAATGGAGCTGAACAGACATCTGCATCTTCATCAGTATTCGTTCCGTACTCCTTATGCTCTAACATCATAGTCTTAAGTGCAGAGAAAAAGCAAGCCGGTGCCGGCGCTGCAGCCCTGCAGACTGTCAGAAGGCGGCAGCGCTTCAGCTGCGTCGTCTGTCAGAATGCTGTAAAGAGGCAGCTTCTTTTTGTGGAATATCCATGAAAATAAAACTGCACCCGTTTTTTTGTTGCAATGACCGCGCGGCTGTCGGATAATCAGCCTACATATCAGGTGATGCCGGTGCTGAAGAGCCGGGCCTGATCGTGCGGAATTTTCGTTTCTGTGCGGCTTCGCGCCGCTGTATCGTTCTCATCAATTTTCATATACGGTTCATATCACCGCAATCATTTTCTTTGGAATCAATCTGATTCATTTGATCGGCCATTTTCATCTATTAAGGTTTCCGCCTGCTGCTGCCGGTTTTGCAGCGGGAGCCCGTCTTTCCATCCCGTGAGGTCATCATATGCATAAGCCCGTCATTGCCGTCTGCGACAGCGAGCGCGATTACGCTGTGCGTCTTAGCGGATATCTGCAGGATTTCCGCAGAATTCCGTGTGAAATCAGCGTTTTTTCCAGTACAGACTCCCTCCTTGGCTGCCAGCCCCCTGCACAGTGTGCGCTTCTTGTCATCGCAGAGCGGACGCTTCGGACGGAGGTGTGCAGTGCAGGCTTTCAGCAGATACTGGTTCTCAATGAGACGGGCGTTTTCCAGGAGGGGCGTGAGGAGATCACCAAATACCAGTCTATGGAGAACATCGCGCGAAAGATCGCAGAAATTCTTGACCGCGCCGAAGTTGCTGTTCCCGGCATCATTCGCGGGAGACAGGCACAGATGATCGGGTTCTACACGCCGGTCTCGAGGTGTCTGCAGACAAGCATTGCTATCTCGCTCGGCGAAATTCTGTCGGCAGATTATCCCGTGCTGTATCTGAATCTGGAAGAATACTCAGGTCTTGGCACCCTTCTCGACAAACCGTTTCACGGAAGTCTTGGCGATCTTTTATATATCTGTGAATGTGCGGAAGACCGGATCCCCTCGAAGCTCCCTCTCTTTCTGGGACGAGCGGGAAATCTCGATGTGCTGCCGCCCCCGCGAAACCCTTATGAGCTGAGAAACGTCACGGCAGGATCATGGATCACACTGATCGATGCCCTTAATCAGCTGACGTCCTACTCCTGCATGATTCTTGATCTGTCCGGCGCCGTGGATGGTCTGACAGAAATTATGAAGAGATGCAGTCTGATCTATACCATCGAGAGAGAAGATGTCATGTCAGCGGCCAAGCTGGAGGAATACGAGCGATTTCTGAAGGAGTCCGGAGAGAGCGAAATTCTTGAGAGAACAATCCGGCTCCCAGTGCCGCTCTTTCGGACGCTTCCGGCAAAAATCGGACATCTGGATATAGGAAATCTCGCGGCCTTTGTGCGGGAGCGCATCAAGGCAGACGGAATTGCACAGAAACTGTAATGGTTCAGCACTATTTGGACAATCGGAAATACGGGCGAGAGGCCGGCAGACAACAGAAATTGCAGAAGAAGGCAGGGTGGGAACATGGGCACAGGATTTTCCTATGAAGCGCAAAGGAGCATTCAGCGCAAAAATGCGTACGAGTTGCAGAAGAGTACTCTGCAGGAGAGCGTCAGCGCAGGCATCGATTATGCAAGAGAGACGGCAGATGAGGAGGTTCTGGAACTTATTGACGAGCAGATGATCCGGCTCTCAGGAGAAAGTCAGCTGACTCTGCAGGAAAAGAAGATGATGCGGCAGGAGGTATTCTATTCCATCCGCAGACTTGACGTTCTTGAAGATCTTCTGGCTTCCCCTGAAATCACGGAGATCATGATCAACGGCGCCGGACACATTTTTGTGGAGGAGAAGGGAGCTGTCCGTGAGGCAGACTGTCATTTTTCCTCGGAAGAGAAGCTCATGGACGTAGTGCAGCGGATTGTATCCTCCTGCAACAAGGTCGTCAATGCGGCCTCACCGATCGCGGATGCAAGACTGGCGGGAGGAGAGCGTGTGAGTGTTGTGCTTCCGCCCGTGGCGCTCAATGGACCTGTCGTCACGATCAGAAAATTTCCGGAGAAACCGGTGGAAATGAATGACCTGATTGGATGGGAATCCATATCCGCAGAGGCAGCCGCCTTTCTCGGAAGGCTTGTAGCGGCCGGCTACAATATTTTCATCAGCGGGGGAACCGGGTCCGGAAAGACGACATTTCTGAATGCTCTCACTGCCTTCATCCCGCCTACAGAGCGGGTGATCACCATCGAGGACAATGCAGAACTTCAGATTCGTCACATCCCGAATCTGGTGCGGATGGAGACGCGCGATGCGCATCTCGAGGGATGCACGCCGATCAGCATCCGCGATCTGATCAAAACCTCTCTTCGCATGCGGCCGGACCGGATCATTGTGGGAGAGGTGAGAGGAGCAGAGACGATCGATATGGTCCAGGCGATGAATACGGGACACGACGGCTCTTTATCCACAGGCCATGCCAACAGCGCAGCAGACATGATGGAACGGCTGGTGGTCATGTACATGATGGGGATGGACCTGAATCCGGATGCGATCAGGAGACAGCTCGCCTCCGGGATAGATATCGTGGTACATCTGGGAAGACTCCGGGACCGCTCGAGAAAGGTTCTGGAGATTGCGCAGACACAGGGGAGCGCGGACGGACATGTAAAGCTCTGTACCTTGTACCGCTTCAGGGAGGAAGGAGAGAAAAATGGACGCATTTATGGCAAATGGGAAAAGACGGGGGAGCTCACGAATACCTTTAAGCTCGCGCTTGCGGGCCTTTCATAGGGTCAGCAGGGAGGACTTTCTCTTCTTTCTCGAGGCGGTTGTCCTTCTGTCCGTCGCAGCCGAAGTCTTTTATCAGTCTCTTCTCGCAGTGCCGCTCCTCCTTCCTCTGGCGGTGCCGATCTGCAGAAGGGCCAAGGCAAGAAAAAAGGAGAGGTTCAGAAGAGAGATCACACAGCAGTTCAAGGAGATGCTCGAGAGTCTTACGACCGGCATACGGGCAGGGTATTCTGCGGAGAACGCATTCCGGGAGAGTGCGTCGGACATGAAGTACCTCTTTGGAGAGAGGAGCATCATCAGCAGGCAGATGCAGATCATCGTCATGGGATTGGACAACCATGTGCCTCTTGAACAGCTTTTAAATGATTTTGCGGCGCGGTGCGGGGTGGAGGAGATCAGCGAGTTTGCAGAGATTTTCCAGGTCGCAAGAAAGAGCGGAGGGAGCCTATCGGAGATATTGGTCAGAACGAGCAGCGTTCTGCAGAGCAGGATTGATGTGGAGAATGAAATCAGTGTGATGATGCGCGCAAGGAGAATGGAGCAGACCATCATGGATGCCGTGCCGTTTCTCATTATGCTGTATATCGGCATCACATCGAGAGGATTCTTTTCCGTTCTCTACCACAATGCGGCCGGGATCATTGTCATGAGCATCTGTCTCCTCGTCTATCTGTTCGCCTTTTTTCTCTCGGAGAGGATCGTGCATATCGAGGTGTAGGAAGGAATGGAGCAGAGAAAGGCACGGTAAAGGAAAGAGACGCGGTGCAGGAAGAGACACAGCGCGCGGCAGTCAGGCGCACAGAAGGACTGCGGCAGGTAGATTTTGCTGAGAGAGGAGCACAGGGATGGAGAAGGAATGGATCGGCATATTAACGGAGTGTCTGCCGTATCTTCCCGGCATACTGGGGCTTTTTGTGCTGGCTGTTGTTTCCCGCAGAGAGCCGCTTTTGGAGGATAATATCTCACTCCTCAGACGTCCGTTTCGCAGATCGGCCGTGTATCTTTTCCGCCTTTGGAAAAGAACGGTGCGCCGGCAGCACTGGGGCAGTACAGATAAAATGCTGTCAGCTGCAGCAGCGGACAATCTGCGTCTTCTCGATCCGTCGCTGAAGGCCGGCGCCAGGCAGGTTCTCTATACAGTTGTCAAAATGGAGCGCGTGCTCATGATCCTGTCCGCAGGCTTTGCACTGGCTCTATGTGCATGCACGGCGCAGCACATGTCAGGTGTGCTGATTGACGGGACTGTGATAGAGCGGCCCGGATATCAGGAAAGTGCAAAGTCTGTAACCCTGCATGAGGAGCAGTTCGGCGATTTCCTTCTGCAGGTGGAGCCGAGGCAGTATGATGCGGAAAGAGTGCGCGCCATGGCACAGGATCTGACGGCCGGACTGCCCACTCTTATGACAGGAGAAAATGCGGATCTTCATCAGATACACACGGATTTGCATCTGCCCACCGCTGTGTCCGGATATCCTTTCCGGATCTCCTGGCAGAGCAGTGCCTATTCCGTTGTGGATACGGATGGAACCGTATACGCGCAGGAACTCGATGACAATGGATGCGATGTCACGCTCACTGCCGTTTTGCAGTACGGCGAATACCTGCAGAAGAAAGATTTTTCCGTGCATGTTCAACCACTCTCTCTGGCCCCGCACGAAAAGATGCGGGAGATGATTCATGAGGAGCTCTCCAGGAGGCAGCAGGAGAGAGAAGAGGAGAGAATGTATCTTCCGGAAGCCGTAGACGGCATTGCTCTGCGCTGGTCCGAGACGGCAGAGAACACAGCACTGTCCATTCTGTTGGGTGCCGTTTTGCTGGCTTTCTCTTCCTTTTTGTTAAGTGACAGCAGGCTTCAGGAGAAAGTCCGTAAACGTGAAGACCAGCTTCGGATCGATTACCCGCAGCTGGTCAGTAAGAGTGCACTCCTATTAGGAGCAGGGATGAGTGTGCGCAATATTTTCCTGTACCTTGGGGAGGACTATCTGAAAAAGAGGGAGCAGGGAGCGCAGATGCGGTACGTCTATGAGGAGATTCTCTTGGTATGCCGCGCGCTTGAGAGCGGCGTGTCGGAACAGCAGGCCTATGAGAATTTCGGCCTCCGGTGCAGATGCAGGGAGTATATCCGCTTCTGTTCTCTCTTAAACCAGAATCTGCAGAAGGGAAACAGGCAGCTTCTGCAGGCATTGCAGGAGGAAGCACAGAAGGCATTCGAGGAGAGACGCAGCACAGCGCGCAAAAAGGGGGAGGAAGCCGGTACAAAGCTTCTTGTACCGATGATTCTCATGCTGGCTGTCACGCTGGTGATCATCATCATTCCGGCGTATAAGGCATTTTCTATATGAACGGCAGCAGGGGATAATGACCGCTATTCTTCTGAAAGAGGGCAGGCCGGCTTCCAGGCACCTGGCTGAATTATGTCCATAATGATTTGTGCCAAAAAAGAGGGGCATCCGGCAGCAGACCGGATGCCCCTTCATATCAGCACTTTTCAACATTGCGGGTGGCAACAACATCTACGCCGGTGCCGCACACATCCTTGATGATGACATCGCCGATGTGCTTTGGCGCCTGCACACGCACGTGATTGATCTCGTCCATGCACGCGAAGATCTTGTCCTTCGGGATATTGTGTGCTGTCTTTACAGACAGACGGCACTTGTCGCCGCCTTCGATGATAACTGTGGAAGTCACCGTTCTCTCAGGATGGATGACCTCCTGTCTTGCGTAGTGATCTCCTATTGCACAGGTATTGCCGGTGACGGAGAGGATTTTCTCTCCCTCCAGCTGCACTGTGATCTGGCAGCCCATCGGGCAGCCGATACATGTAAGATTTCTCGTTTCCATTGTGGCCTTTCTGCCGCCTTTATCCCGCGGCCAGGCATGAAATCAGTCCTTTTCGATCTTAATCGTGACAGTCTTCAGATCCGGCTTTGCGGCCAGAACCTTCTTCTGCAGAATGACCTGCTCCATCTCGCCGGGAGCCATGATCTTCTTCTTATTGTGCATGATCCGCTCATCATCGAGATAAACAGATACATAGGCATTCTTGAAGACGCTGCCTACACGGAAGCGGACTGTGAGTAAATCGTCCATGCGGTTTACATGAATGGTGGAAGGAACAGTATAGCGCGCCCCCTCTGTGGCAACGAGCGCAACCTCAGTGCCGCCCTTTTCATCCCTGCAGCCCTCTTTGACGAATTTTGCTGCGTTTGCACCGGCTCTCTCAGCTTCCTCGGAAACGAAGTCGACGAGGTCGTGTACGTGCAGTACATTGCCGCAGGCGAATACGCCGGGGATGTTGGTCTCGAGCATTTCATTGACAAGCGGTCCGTTTGTTACGCGGTTCATGGCTACGCCGCAGGATCTGGAGAGCTCGTTCTCAGGAATGAGGCCTGTGGAGAGAAGAAGCGTATCGCAGGTGTAGCGCTCCTCTGTGCCGGGAATGGGCTTTCTGTTCTCATCGACAGCCGCGATAGTAACTGCACTCACGCGCTCTTTTCCCTCGATATCCACAACGGTGTGGGAGAGCTTGAGCGGAATGCCGAAGTCATCGAGACACTGTACAATGTTTCTCTTCAAGCCGCCGGAATAGGGCATCAGCTCTGCGACAACCTTGACGATGGCGCCCTCGAGTGTCAGACGGCGGGCCATGATCAGGCCGATATCGCCGGAGCCGAGAATAACGATTTCACGGCCGGGCATATACCCCTCAATGTTCACGAGGCGCTGTGCTGTGCCCGCGCTGTAGATGCCGGCAGGACGGAATCCAGGAATGTTCAGGGCACCCCTCGGTCTCTCGCGGCAGCCCATGGCCAGGATGACAGCACCTGCCTCAATCTGGAACATGCCGTCCGTCTTGTTCATGGCGGTCACTACGCGCTCCGGAGAGATATCCATCACCATGGTATCGAGCTTGTATTCGATGCCAAGATCGAGAACCTGTTGAATAAAGCGGTAAGCGTACTCGGGACCTGTCAGCTCTTCCTTGAAAGTGTGCAGGCCGAAACCATTGTGAATGCACTGGTTGAGAATACCGCCGAGCTCCTTGTCGCGCTCGATGATCAGGATTTTTTCAATTCCGTTTTTTCTGGCTGAAACGGCAGCTGCGAGACCGGCAGGGCCTCCGCCGACGATTACGATATCATATTTGCTCATCATTACTCCCCCTTAGTTCTCTCAACGACAAGACGGGATTCGCCGCCGCTCTTTGTCAGCTTCTCATAAGGAATGCCGAGCTCGCGGTGAAGGATTTCCATTGTGCGGGGCGAGCAGAAGCCGGCCTGGCATCTGCCCATGCCTGCCCTCGTTCTTCTCTTGACACCGTCAAGGGATCTCGCACCGAGCGGTCTGTGGATGGCATCGAGAATCTGTCCCTCTGTGATGGACTCGCAGCGGCAGATAATGCGTCCGTAGGCGGGGTTCTTTTTGATCAGCTCATTTCTCTCCTCGATGGAAAGTGTAGACGGATCAAGGATGCCCTTGCGCGTGCCGACCCAGTGCTCCTTCTTTGCGGGATGGATGAGGCCGACGACAATGTCGCGGACCATTTCTCCAATGGCGGGGCTGGATGTAAGTCCGGGGGACTCAATGCCGGCCACATCGATAAATCCGGGTGCATCGGCAACTTCGCCGATGATGAATTCATGGTGGTCTTCATGCGCACGCAGGCCTGCGAAGGAAGTGATGACCTGACGCATAGGAAGATTCTTTACGTTCTGCTCTGCCTTCGAGATCAGCTCGCCGATTCCCTGTGCTGTGGTGTTGTTCGCTTCCTTGTCATCCACATCGATCGCAGTGGGTCCTACGATGATATTGCCGTGAATGGTAGGAGAGACGAGAACGCCCTTGCCGAGCTTCGTGGGCTGCGGGAAGATTGTGTGGCTGACATAATTGCCTACGGTCTTGTCGAGCAGGCAGTAGTCGCCGCGTCTGGGTGTGATGTGGATCTTCTTTGCGGAGACCATGTTGTGGAACTTGTCCGCATAGACACCTGCTGCATTGATGACATATCTGGTCTTATATTCGCCGTTGTTGGTGCGAAGGATCCAGATATCTCCCTCTTTTCTGAGGGTCTCAACTTCGGTGTTGAAGCGGAAGTCGACGCCGTTTACATTGGCGTTCTCCGCCATGGCGATGTTGAGCATGAAGGGACAGATGATGCCGCTGGTGGGTGCATAGAGTGCTGCACAGACATCGTCGGAGAGATTGGGCTCGAGCTTATGTGCCTCCTCGCCGTCGATGAGACGCAGCTCCTTGACTCCGTTGGCAATGCCTCTGTCGTAGAGTTCCTTCAGGCCTTCCTTCTCCTCGGGATGGATGCAGACGACCATGGCGCCGTTTCTCTTGAACGGAATATCAAGATCCTTTGCCAGATCACCCATCATCTGGTTGCCGCGCACATTGAGCTTGGCCATAAGGGAGCCTTCAGCGGCATCAAAGCCGGCGTGTACGATGGCGCTGTTGGCCTTTGATGTCCCGCTGCAGACATCTTCGCCCTTCTCCAGCACGCATATGTTCAGCTCATAGCGGGAGAGTTCCCTCGCCGTGGCACTGCCGGAAACGCCAGCGCCGATAATAATGACATCATAGATCATGATTGCCTCCAGACCTGCGGTTAACGCAGATTCTCAACTACAAGTGACGCGCAGATCCGCCTCTTCACAGCCGCATTTACAATACTGTACCTGTTTGGCACCTCATCTTGGGAATCTTCGGTTCTCTTCGATGTGGGCGTTCAGAGGCTGCTTGACATTTTACAATTGCTTAACACATGTTAAGTGAGTTCTGCGCAAAAAAGAGTCAGGCAACATAACATAAGCGTTTTCTTATGTTCACATGCCTGACTCCATTCTCCAGTGTGCTGTGTTTAATTAGTTTCGTAAGGATGCGCCGCACTCTGCGATGCATCCTTACAGATATCACCTCTTTGTGCCGCGTTCTTTGCGGCACCCCGAGGAGAAATACCCGTATGGGATTTCTCCGATGGGATTATCGAAATTGGGGCCGCATCAGCGGCACCAATTCGTATTTGAATGCGACCGCATCGGCGGTCACATTCAAATTTTATCGCACGCTGCTGGGAATAGTCAAGGCGCATATTGCGATGATGGGAGGACTGCCGATATTTTCAGAAAACAGGCAAGCCCTCCGTTGTATGTCCCCCCTTGAGAAAGTTAAGCAAATACACCGCAGGCGATCAGAGCCTGATAAAGAAGGGCTGCTACTGTACCGCCGCAGATAGGAGCGATTGCAGGAATCCATGCATAGCCCCAGTCAGCATCTCTCTTGCCAGGGCAGAGCAGTGCATAGGCAAGGCGGGGAGCTGTATCTCTCGCTGCGTTCATAGCGTATCCTGTCAGACCGCCAAATGAGAAGCCGATGGATGTAATAAGAGCCCATACAAGAATGAAATTCAGTCCGCTTGCTCCGGGTGCGCCGCCTGCAACCTGGTTGATGCCAAGGATTGTGAACAGAAGGAAGAAGCCGCAGATGAACTCGGAGAGGAAGTTCAGTCCTGTATTTCTGCTGGACGGACCTGTGCAGAAGCAGCCTCTCTTAACAGCTGCATCATCTGTCGCAACGAGCTGATCGTGGAACATGAGGATCAGAATGGCTGCGCCGACAAAACCGCCGAGCATCTGTCCGATGAGATACATCGGAACATCGCTCCATGAAACAGAGCCAATGACTGCAAGAGCAATTGTTACAGACGGATTGAAGTGCGCGCCGCTGGCTGCACCAAAGCAGAAAGCGGGCAGAAGAACGGCAAGACCCCAGCCGATTGCTACATGGACGGTATTGCCGCCCTTCATTCCGGACTTATTGAGACTGATGTTGCAGCAAACACCGTCGCCCAGCATAACCAGCATGATCGTTCCTATAAACTCTGCTAAAAAGATCTTCATACTTATACCCCCATACAAGAATCAAGAAGTTTTTACTGCTGATATCCCCAATATTCAGTTGTGTAACTCTTAACTGCCGCAGAAAACGGGACTCCGCCGGGCGCCCTCCCCAGGAACGCCGCGGCAGAGAATACTTTCTGAAAACAGTTTCGGCAGATCAGCTGTTCCTTGCCCAGCCGAATGTTGCCTTGACAGCCTGCTGCCAGCCCTTGAGCTCTTTCGCTCTTACATCGTCTGCCATCTCAGGATGGAACTCTCTGTCGAGTGCCCAGTTCTTGATGACATCCTCTTTGCTCTTCCAGAAGCCCACTGCAAGACCTGCGAGATAGGAAGCGCCCATAGCTGTTGTCTCAACGCATACAGGACGTCTTACAGGTGCATTGATGATATCGGACTGGAACTGCATCAGGAAGTTGTTCTTGCAGGCACCGCCGTCGACCTTGAGTGCGGAGAGGTGAATGCCCGAATCAAGCTCCATGGAATGCAGAACGTCATTGGTCTGGAAAGCAAGAGATTCAAGCGTTGCACGGATAATGTGGTACTTGTTGACGCCGCGGGTAAGACCTGTGATGACGCCGCGTGCGTAAGGATCCCAGTAAGGAGCGCCAAGACCTGTGAAAGCAGGCACTACATAGCAGCCGTTGGTGTCTTTAACTCTTGTAGCAAAGTACTCGGAATCCGGAGAAGTATCCACAACTCTCAGCTCATCACGCAGCCACTGGATTGCAGCGCCTGCAACGTATACAGAACCTTCGAGTGCGTAGTTGACCTTGCCGTCGAGACCCCATGCGATGGTGGTCAGAAGGCCGTTCTTGGAGAAGATCGGCTTCTCGCCGGTGTTCATCAGCATGAAGCAGCCTGTACCATAAGTGTTCTTTGCTTCGCCTGCGGTGAAGCATGTCTGGCCGAACAGAGCCGCCTGCTGGTCACCTGCAGCGCCTGCGATGCGGATAGGTCCGCCGAAGAACTCGGGATCGGACTCGCCGTAGATGCAGCTCGAAGGCTTAGCTTCGGGAAGAAGGCTCATCGGAACCTTCAGGATGGAGCAGAGCTCCTCATCCCACTGCAGTGTGTTGATGTTGAAGAGGAGAGTTCTGGATGCATTGGAGTAATCCGTTACATGAACCTTGCCCTTTGTGAGCTTGAAGATCAGCCAGGAATCAACGGTACCAAAGCAAAGCTCGCCCTTCTCGGCTCTCTCTCTTACGCCCTCAACATTGTCGAGGATCCAGCGGATCTTTGTGCCGGAGAAATAAGGATCGATGACAAGACCTGTCTTTTTGCGGAATGTATCTACGATGCCGGGATTGTCATTTTTGAGCTTCTCGGTGAAGTCGGCTGTGCGGCGGCACTGCCATACGATTGCGTGGCTGACAGGCTGACCGGTTGCGCGGTCCCAGATGATGGTTGTCTCGCGCTGGTTCGTGATACCAATTGCTGCGACATCTTCATATGTGGCACCGACTTTTTCCATGGCCTGGCGAGCTACGGAGAGCTGTGTCTGCCAGATTTCATTGGCATCGTGCTCAACCCAGCCGGGATGCGGGAAGAACTGTGTGAACTCCTTCTGCGCCATGCTGCAGATTTCGCCCTTTTCGTTGAAAAGGATACATCTGTTGCTGGTGGTACCTGCATCCAGTGCCATTACATACTTTGCCATAGCTATCCTCCTTCTGCATTAAATAAGTTTCTGCCGGTGCCGGAGAACCCCTCCTCCGACGCCTTCCCCTGTCCCACCCCCATGGGACGGATACCTCGGCGGTTCCATGCCGCCGGCGCCTTTTATTATCTGCAAGTCTTTGCGTGAATGTTACAAAACGGATAAAGCACAAACACACCGCGCCCTTTCGGCCCTTCCGAAATCGTGACTTTTCGGGAGATGCTGAGCATTTTATAAAAACCACACATCGGGACTTGTAGAAGAGATGGCAGCGCATCCACTCTTCAGTGCATTCATTACATCCTCCCTGTCTTTGATCAGCCCCCCGGCGATCACCGGCACATGGGATGAGGAACACACCTTTTTCATGACCTTGGAAGAGACAATGCCCGGAAGGATTTCAATCACATCCGGTTGCATGTGATAGGGAAGCTGTTTCTGACGCTCCACATTGCTCATTGCCATGCTGTCGAGAAGAAAATAACGAAGGACAGTCGCCATACCCAGCTCCTTGGCATGAGGAACCAGGTTTGCCTTCGTCGTTATGATTCCGTCTGCGCTCGTCCTGCAGTGGATGAAGTCTGCGGCAATGTCTTTGGCACTGAGCCCTGCGATCAGATCAAGATGTACCATGGCCGCCTTGCCGTGTGCCTTGACTTTTTCCACAAGCTCCGGGATCCGGACAATGTCGCCGTAGAGAAGAAAAACAACTTCGACGTCCGACGTCAGACACAGATCCAGTCCCTTATCATCCTTGACGGTTGCAATGACGGGATTCATCTCCAGCCTTGAGATAAACTCTCTGTTCATACCGTGATGGTCAGAAATACCTCCTTTTCCAGGATACATGATCTACCGGATTAGCTCCGTAATCCGGAACAGATGCAGGAGTACAGACCTGTAATGGTCAAAAAAAGAACGGACCTGTACCTCGGGGGATCTCCCCTCCCTCAAACGAGCCCTGTTCTCATCTCTCCGGCATCTGTAATTCGATTGACTTCATAGTAGCATCGAGTCATTAAAAAATCAACAATAATACCAAAAAAATAAACGAATTATAATATTTTATAAACAAATTACAAAAAACGTTCGGAAAATTACGACAAGGTGATGGACATATTTCAGAAGAAAAGAAAATTAACAGCACTGAAAATATGCAAACTGACGAAAGAGATGATTTCTGAAAATTACAGATTGAAAAATGATATGTCTGCGTTTATCATAACACCATCTTCGGAACAAGTTCTTTTCAAGTCTCTCCGGAGAGTCTTTATTCCATTCTCATTTCTATCTTTTTTTGTTCCTATCGGCACATCAGCACGGCAATACCGGAGACAATCATGTCTGCACATATCAGTCAATCTCTTCTTCTGCTGCTCACGGGGACGTGTGCCGCAGGGGACCTTCTGACAGGCAAAATCTATAACAAGGTACTGCTCCTTTTTCTGGCACCCGGCATTTTTGCATTGATTTTTCCGCCGGATGCAGCTGCAGTCAGTGAGGGCCCCGGCCGGGGAACGGCAGCTCTGCTGTCATTCTTCTTTCTCTACTGCATATGGTCAATGACGGGGGGAGCCGGCATTGGCGGCGGGGACGTCAAGCTGTTCACACTCAGCACCCTGTTTATGGATGGTGCGGCGGTTCTTCCGATTTTTCTGACTGCGGCTCTTCTGGCTCTTTTTTACGGGCTTGGCGCACGATGCCTTGGACGAAGAAAGAGCGTACGTCTTGCGCCGTTTCTGTTCACTTCCTGCGTCCTTTCAGCAGCAGGGTGTGATTTTCTGTCACAGCCTTTGAAGGAGGTGATGCGTATGTTTTGAGCATGCAATTGATCAGAACCTGTCGGAAAATAGCGGCCTGTTTGAAAACAGACAATGAAGGGAGATTGGTAAGATGAACACAATGCTGAGCGGGAACAGTCTGGGGAAGCTTTGGAGCGATGAGAATGGAATGGGAACGGTAGAGATCATCCTGATCATCGTTGTCCTCATAGGGCTGGTCATTATTTTCAAAAAGCAGCTGAATGACCTCGTGACAAGGATTTTCAGAAAGATCACCATGGAGAGCAACCAGGTGATCGGCTGAGAGATGAGACACAGCGGGAAAGAGAGGGGAGCATATCTCACGGTTTTTCTGTCCCTGTCTCTGCCGATCATTCTTTCCTTATTCTTTGCGCTTTTGTATGGAGCGAGAATGAGTGCGCTGCGTCTGCAGGCGGAGTGCGCAGCGGATGCTTCCGTGAATGCCTGCATGTCCGAATACAGCAGAGCCCTGCAGGAGCAGTACGACCTTTTCTATATTGATACCTCCTACGGGACACAGGGGGATGGGACGGCAGCGCATCTGCGCCGCTATATGGAGATGAATCTGTCGCCGGAGGATGACGTTCTGTGGCAAAAGAAGAGCTTTACCTACCCATATCTTGAGGACCTTACCATTTCGCAGGAGCGGTATGCGATGGATGGGCAGTATGCCTCTCTCCGGCAGCAGATCTATGCGTACATGACAGCGGATCCCGCTGCGGATGCCGTTTCAGGCCTGCTGGAAAAAGCCGGCGCCTTCAAGAGCCTTGAGGCGCAGGAAGGAAGCTGGCAGAGGCAGAAAAAGGAAAATGATGCCTACATCCGCAGGGCCAGAGCGCCGGAGAAGGACGATGAAGAGGGAGAGAAAAAGAAAGTCAAAAATCCGGCCCGGAAAGTCGATGCGTTCAGAAGCAGGCCTGTTCTTGCACAGGTGCTGCCTGAGGGCGCCGCGCTCTCACAGGAGGGCGTCGGCGGGGATCTCTTCTCATTCAGAGAGATTGCCGTTGGATCCGGAATGGAAGCGGAGAACAGCCATGACTATCCTCTGGCGGACACGGTTCTTCTGAACGCCTATATGAATGAGAAGCTTTCCTGTTACGGAAGGAGAGTCAATGACGGGGCGCTGGAATACCAGCTGGAATATATTCTGTTCGGGCGGGGATCCGATGCAGACAACCTCGAGATGGCCGCGCGCAGACTCCTTTTAGTGAGAGAGTGCGCGAACTGCATTTATATTTTTCAGGATGAAGGGAAAAAGGAGGCTGCGAGGGTACTGGCACTGGCTGTCTCGACGCTGCTGCTGAGCCCTGAACTTGAGGAAGCTCTGGCGGCGGCAATTCTCTTCGCATGGGCATATATGGAGAGTGTACGGGATGTCCGCACGCTTCTGTCGGGAGGATCGGTGCCGCTCATGAAGACCAGCGGGACCTGGAAAACCTCTGTAGAGGGGATTCTCTCTCCATCCGCAGAAGCGGGGGAAGAGGATGAAGGACTGGATTACCGCACCTATCTTCTGATCATGCTCTTTTTTGAGAGTATGGACAGCCGGTGTGCGAGACTGATGGACATGATGGAGGCGGACGTCCGGAAAAAGGAAGAGAGGGATACGTTCTGCATGGACCGCTGCATGGATTCCTTTTCTGTCTCCGCAACAGTCGGGAGCGGCATGGGATACCGGTACAGCATTTTGAAACAGGTGACCTTCAACTGAGTTATGACAGCGGTCGGGGGCATTCATCCATCAGCCCCAAGGTCCTGATGCGGGTGAGCGCCCGTTGGGGCGTTTCTCCGTCGGGCGCCGCCAGGGACGAGGCATAGGGTAAAAGTTTTATTCACAGAATGCGCGCAGAGGAGGAGAAGACATGGCGCTGCAAAGAGCGGACAGCAAAATCATAAGATCTCTCCGGGGCTGCCGCAGACAAGAGCGGAGCGCGGTCGGGTGCGGCCTCTGCGCGAGCATGACAGTGGAGGCGGCCTTCGTGCTGCCTCTGTTTATTTTCTTTATGGTTAATGTACTGTATCTGTTCAATATGATCAGCATGCAGTGCAGAATAACGGCGGCGCTGCACGAGACAGGCAATAAGCTGTGCACGTATGCCTATTGGTATCGGTACGGCACGGGAGATGAGGACGGAGGCATTTCCCAGCTTCTGAATGAATCCGGAATGGCAGGAGGAGCGGCATCGCTTCTTCTCTCCGAGACATTTGTGCGCCGGGATGTGGAGCAGCAGATCGGCAGAGAGCTGATGGACAATTCCTGCCTGGACGGCGGCGCAGCCTCTGTCTCCTATCTGCGCTCGCAGATCATGCGGGATGACGGCCGCATCCTCCTGGTTGCGGATTACCGCGTGAAACCGCTCATTCCCATGGGAAATCTTTCCGGGATCTCTCTTTCTTCAAGGTACTGCGGACACGGATGGATCGGATATGGTCTGGAGAGCAGTCTGCAGGGCAATGAATCGTCCGGTGCAGACAAGGCGTATATAACGCCGGGCGGAGCGGTTTATCACATGGACAGAAACTGTACATATCTGCAGCCGCGCCTGGAGACGGTATCGGCGGATGAAATCGACGGAAGAAGGAGCCGGGACGGCTCAAAGTATTACCCGTGCGAGAGCTGCCATCCTTCGAGGAGCGGGGATCTGATCATCACGCCGGATGGGAATCGATACCATCAATCTGCAGAATGTTCCGCTCTTCACAGAGATATTGTCGAGGCAGATCTTCAGGAGATAGAGGGCATTCGAAGACCGTGCACAAAGTGCGGAGGGAGCCATTGAATGGAGAATTCCGGGTGCCGCAAAGAACACGGCACAGGGCACAGGTATGAAAAAATGAAAACAGATCTTTATTTGGAGGCTGCAGCGGCGCTCATGCTGCTCCCCTGCGTTGTTACGGATATCCGCCGCAGAACAGTATCCTGCAGATATCTTCTTGCTCTTCTTGCGGGCGGCGCATGTCTGCGGACGGCGCTGCTGGTGCAGCACAGATGCGGACTTTGGCAGACGGTATTCTCTCTGCTGCCCGGCGGGGCCATGCTGATACTCTCCAGAGTGACAGGGAAACAGATCGGTGAGGGAGACGGTGCCTGTGTTCTTGCTGTGGGGCTGGTCGGCGGCGCATGGATTGCGTCGGCAGGAACACTGCTGGGATTGTTCTTTTCGGGCGCGCTGTGCGCTGTCCTTTTTGTGTGCCGCAGGGTCTCTCTGCAGTCGAGGATCGCCTTTGTGCCTTGTCTTTTTATGGGAACGGCGGCGGGAACGCTCCTGCACTGGTATGGACTTTGAGAGAAGACATGCGGAGGGAAGAAATGAGAGTACAGAGAAAAGCGGAGTCTGCATGGAACATAGATGCTTATATGACGGTTGAAGCGTCCTTTATCATTCCGCTCGTCCTTGTCGTCTTCTGCGTCATGATCTATGCAGCATTCTTTTTATATGACCGCACTGCTTTCTATAATGATGTTTATCTTCTCTGCATGGAGAGGGCCTGCATCAAAGAAAGGGACAAGGGAGGTTCGGGTGAGCAGGCCTCGGATCTCTGGGAGAAAAAGAGATTCGCGGAAAGATATCTGGCAGTGAAAGAAGTGCGGACGCAGTTTTCAGAGTCGGAAAAGGCAGTGGCAGCGGTCGGAACGGCAGCGGTGCATCCCGCTGTCTTTGGCGGAAGTACCATTATGCCTGAGGATATATGGGAGATCGGCGTGAGGACGCAGTCTCTGCGAAGTGATCCGCCCCACAGCATACGTTCGTTTCGGAGGATTCGCTATCTTCTGCAGACGGCAGCAGGGCAGTTCGGGGAGAACCCGTGAGGAGGACCGATGCAATACAGGTATTATGCAGATGTTTCCAAAAATTATCTGATCCTTCCGCTCCCCGCGGGGAAGACGGATTATCAGCACCATATGCTGACAGCCAACAGAATACGGGGACTCGTTCCCTGCAGCATCCGCTCTTCGGATGGGGAGAGAGAGCTGTACTGCGACATCACGGGGCTGCAGAGCCTGGCTGATCTGTATGAAAACCGCAGAATGAACAGACAGAGCCTGCAGGAACTGCTCGAAGCACTGCTGGAAACAGGAGAATGGATCGGTGAATACCTTCTGGAAATGAGGCGGCTGATTCTGAATCCGGAGTTCATTTTTTATGACTTTGTAAGGTCTGCATACCTTTTTGTCTATTACCCTGGGCAGCAGGAAGAGAATCCGTACAGTGGTCTTTCAGTATTTCTTGCGGAACACACAGAGGAGGAGAAGGGGGCAGCTTCGGCAGCCTATGCCTTCGCGGCTGCATCGGAGCAGCAGGGATTTGTTCTTAACAGAAGCTGGATGCGGAATGTTTTTGAAGAAGAGGACCTGGATGCATATACGGAGAGGACGAATGAGCGGACGTATTCTGCGGATGAAGGAGAGGATGCGGCCGGGATCAGTTCTGCGCGGACGGAGAAAGAGAGACGGACGCAGGAGGATTGTCCGTTCACAGAGGGAGACGCCCGGAACGATATGCAGGAGAGTGGGGGGAAAACCTTTGCACATATACCAGCTTCCATGGAAAAAGAGACAGCCGCGCACCGGGGCACGCTTGCTGTACCCGCTGTTATCCTTGCGGCAGCAGGACTTTTGCAGCTCCTCAGGATCTACGCAGGATGGGCAGCTCCCATCAGAGAATATGCGGGGTACGGCGTGACCGCTCTCCTTTTTGCAGCTCTTCTCGCCGGCATAGCCGGCATTGTTATTAGCAGAAGGAGCTCCAACAAAGAGATTCGGCGTGAATATGAGGAGGAGCAGGAACTGGAGAGGAGCAGGACGCTCCCTACCTATGAGGCGGAAGCAGCAGGCGGAAGACCAGGCTGCGGGAACGAAGGAGATGTATGGGCAGGCAGTGCAGGGAAAGGAGCGCACAAGCTCTATGGCACCGGTGACAACCGAATGATGCGCATTGATCTGTCCCACCTTCCCTGTACGGTGGGAGCACTCAGCGATTTCTGCGACACCGTGATTGCAGACCCCTCCGTCAGCGCCGTGCACGTCAGATTTGCGGAGGAAGAAGGGGAGCTCACTGCGCGCGACCTTGGCAGCGCCGGAGGAACATATCTGAACGGCGGAAAACTTAATATGCATGAGCGGTATCCGCTGAAGGAAGGAGATGAAATCCGCATCGGAAGACTCACATTCTGCTGCAGGTAATGCCTCATTAATGGTCTGTTGCGCTATGATGTGTTAAAGTAAGAAAGTGATGCCGATATGCCACTTTTGAACCGCAGTCAATGCCGCGAAGAGGAGGATAACATGAGGGACGACAATTGTATTTTCTGCAGAATTGCAAACGGCGATATTCCGTCCAGGACAATTTACGAGGATAATCATTTCCGCGTGATTCTCGACAACGGGCCTGCCGCAAAAGGACACGCACTTGTGCTGCCGAAGGACCATTATGCGGACCTCTTTGAAATGCCGGCGGATGCAGCAGCGGAGGCAATGAAGGTGGCGCAGAAGACGGCCGCTCTCCTGAAGGAGAAGCTGCATGCAGACGGCCTTAATCTTGTTCAGAATAATGGTGAAGTGGCCGGGCAGACAGTCAGACATTTTCATATTCATGTCATTCCCAGGTACAAGGATGACGGCCAGAAGATCGGTTGGAATCCGCAGAGCCCTTCGGATGCAGAACTCGACGCCGTGCTGAAGGAGATCAAGGACTGATGATGGATGAGAATAAGTGCAGGACGATTGATGTCCGCCTGGTTACCGAAAAGATAAGGCAGATGTGCATAGATGCCAACTATGATCTGACGCCGGATATGCACGGGCGTCTTGATGAGGCAGCTGCCAGGGAAGAATCTCCGCTTGGCAGGACTATTCTGCAGCAGCTGGAGGAGAATCTCAGGATTGCGAAGAATGATCAGATTCCGATCTGCCAGGACACGGGAATGGCCGTTGTTTTTCTGGACATCGGGCAGGATGTGCATTTTGTCGGCGGATCTCTTGAAAATGCTGTCAATGAGGGCGTAAGAGAGGGATATAAGGATGGATATCTGCGCAAATCCGTTGTGGGGGACCCGCTGATCCGAAAGAACACAGGTGACAATACACCCGCGGTAATTCACTATGCTATTGTTCCGGGAGATAAAGTGACTGTTACTGTGGCGCCCAAGGGCTTTGGCAGCGAGAATATGAGCAGAGTTTTTATGCTCAAGCCTGCTGATGGAGAAGAGGGTGTCATCAATGCTGTTGTGCAGGCGGTGAGGGATGCCGGGCCAAACGCATGCCCTCCTATGGCTATTGGCGTTGGCATCGGCGGAACATTTGAGAAGTGCGCAGAACTGGCGAAAAGGGCATTGACGCTTGATGTCGGGAAAAAGTCTGACACAGAGTATGTCCGCCGGATGGAAGAGACAATTCTTGAAAAAATCAACAAAACGGGAATTGGTCCTGCCGGGCTTGGCGGGTGCGTGACGGCGATGTCCGTGCGGATTCTGACTTATCCTACACATATTGCAGGACTTCCTGTCGGCGTCAACATCTGCTGTCATGTGAACAGGCACAGGCAGTGCGTTTTGTAGTATACTGCCGTATTCGACAAACCGCCCTCGCGGATTTTGCCTCAAAGTGCCGCAAAAGACGCGGCCCATGGAGGAATTATGGAATACAGACTCACCACACCGCTCACCAGAGAGAAGCTTGCACCGCTTCAGGCCGGTGATATGGTTTATATAACTGGTACGATCTACTCGGCAAGGGATGCAGCGCACAAAAGAATGGATGAAGCACTGAAGGAAGGAAAGCCTCTTCCTTTTGAGATCAAAGATGCTGCTATATATTATATGGGGCCGTCTCCCGCGAGAGAAGGCAGGGCTATCGGCTCCGCAGGACCGACGACGGCCAGCCGTATGGACAAATATACACCCGAACTGCTGGATCTTGGGCTTCGTGCGATGATCGGCAAGGGAAAGAGGTCAGATGCTGTCAGAGAGGGCGTCGTGAGAAACGGCGCAGTCTACTTTGCCGCGATTGGAGGAGAAGGCGCGCTTTTGTCCAAGGCTATTCGCAGCGCGGAAGTTGTAGCCTATGCTGATCTGGGGACAGAGGCAGTGAGAAAACTCGAGGTAAAAGATTTCCCCGCGATTGTTGTGATCGACAGCAAAGGCCGGGATTTGTACAGGGAAGTGGCCGAGAGCACAAGATATAGCGATTGACAAACGATTTTGGCTCTTTTATAATTTGATGTACTCGTTGGAAAAGAGGCGAGCAAGATCAGGCATTGGAGAAATACTCAAGTGGCTGAAGAGGCGCCCCTGCTAAGGGTGTAGGTCGGTTAATACCGGCGCGCGGGTTCAAATCCCGCTTTCTCCGCTTAAATGCATATGCTTTTGAAGTTTTTTGAGAAAACTGAAAAAACGCTTGCATTTTATAAAACGGGATGCTACAATGCGCCTTGCTGTTGAGGAAAGCCAAAAGACAGCGGACACTGAGAGGTCAGAAACCAAGATAAGTTTTAAATCTTAACATTGATTTGAAAAAGATTTAAAAAGTTCTTGACAAAAGCCTCGAAGCGCAGTATCTTATGAGAGTTGCGTCTCACGGACGCACACAGGACTCCGGTCCTGCACGAACCATTTCAATCTTATATCTGACAATCAAACAGAAATGCAA
>Ga0256406_1000491_pt1 | contig 71816 bp, 64 predicted proteins | sample RumenRJG_03DNA_FD_185986 | JGI IMG/M metagenome (GOLD analysis project Ga0256406, IMG submission 185986) | Bovine rumen microbial communities from Lethbridge, Alberta, Canada - RJG_03 | ecosystem: Host-associated > Mammals > Digestive system > Stomach > Rumen | place: Canada: Alberta | collected... | reverse complement strand
TTCCTTGCGTGGTAAAGTCTTTCAAGGTCGCTGACGACAGTGCCAGTTCGCACAAGGGCCAGACAGCGGCCCCAGGCTCATCAATACAGGAGAGGGGATCACCATGAAGGCTTTCTTCAGCGAGTTCAGGGAGTTCATCTCTCGCGGCAACGTGATGGACATGGCAGTTGGCGTGATCATTGGCGGCGCGTTCACCGCCATCGTCAACTCCCTTGTCGGCGACATCATCCAGCCGCTCATCTCGGGTCTCACGGGAGGCGGCGAGCAGATTGGCCTCGTGGTGAACGTTGGCGCCGCGCAGCTCGACTTTGGTGCGTTCATCTCGGCGGTCATCAACTTCATCATCATTGCGTTCATCATCTTCTGCCTGGTCAAGAGCATGAACAAGCTCGCCGAGGAGGCCAAGAAGCTGGCCGGCAAGCAGGAGAAGGAAGAGGAGGCCGCGGCCCCCATCTGCCCGCACTGCCTCGAGGAGGTCAAGGCCGGCGCCACCCGCTGCCCGCACTGCGGCGGCGAGATCCCCGGCGGCGCGAAGCCTGCGGCATAGCGGCCACGCAACAGAGAAGCGCAAGCGGCGCCCGGAGGCCTGTACCTCCGGGCGCCGCTTTTATGGGGCTACATTTCGACACATAACACCGTAACAGAAAGAAATACCGTCCCTTATTTGCCCAAGAACACCTGCATGACGGACAGCGTATGGCAACGGGTCGGAAGGCCTACGCACGCTCGGGGAGGTGCGAGGTGATGAGCGTCATCTCGCCCGTCAGGCGGACGTCGCCAGATCCGGAGGGCGCCAAGAAGTGGCTGCCGGCACTCACGGCGTGCTCGATGCCGGCACCGTCGCAGACGCTGCCGGAGCCTTCGATCACCGAGAGGCACATGAACGGCCACGGCTGCTCAAGCACCTTCTCGCCGGAGACGCGCACGCGCTCCACGTCGAAGTTGGGGCAGGCCATGAGCTCGGTCACGCCTTCATTCTCGGGCGTGGTGACCTTGCCGCTGGTAGGCGCCACCTGGTTGTAGTCAACAACGTCAAGTGACTGCTTCACGTGGAGCGGGCGCTTGGTGCCGTCTGGCTGCACGCGGTCGTAGTCGTACACGCGATATGTGACGTCGGAGGACTGCTGGGTCTCCAGGATGAGGGTGCCGCCCATGATGGCGTGGATGGTCCCCGGCTCGATGCGAAAGAAGTCGCCGGGATGGATGGGCACGTAGTTGAGCATGTCGTCCCAGCGGCCCTCGGAGATCATGGCGGCAAGCTCCTCTCGGCTCTTGGTGCGCTGACCCACGATGATGCGCGTGCCAGGCTCGCAATCGATCACGTACCAGCACTCGCGCTTGCCCAGCGAGCCGTTCTCGTGCTCTGCGGCATAGGCGTCGTCCGGGTGCACCTGCACGGAGAGGTTCTCGCGCGCGTCTAGAATCTTGATGAGCAGCGGGAAGCGGTCGCCCTCGGCGCCGGCAAAGAGCTCGTGGTGGCTCTCCCAGAGCTCGGAGAGGTGCTGGCCGTCAAACTCGCCGCCGTCGACAACGCAGTCGCCGTTGGGATGAGCCGAGATGCCCCAGCACTCGCCGATAGGGCCATCCGGGATCTTGTAGCCAAAGCGCTTCTCGAGCTCGCGCCCACCCCAGATCTTCCCGTGGAAGATGGGCGCAAGAAAGATGAGGTCCCGTGCCGTGCCAGCCGCTGCGTCTGCCATATGAGCCATCCTTCCAAAGGTCACGATTGCCGCACCAATCATACGATTGGTAGGCCGTGGAATCTCCCGCAGCGCACAATGCAGAGATCTGACATATTTAATTTTCTAAGATAACCGAGAAGATTACGCATCATCATGGCTGGACGCATTGTCCTTGGGCTCGTCTCCCCCGTGCCGGGCAATGTACTCGGCGGACGAGAGGGTCCTCCCCAGCTCGCGCCTGCGGCGGGCGCGTGCGGCCTCGAAGCGCCGACGCGAAGTCTGCATGGCGCGGCGCTGCCGCTCGAGCGCTTCGTTTGCGCTCTCCTCGCCCGAGACGATGCTGCTCAGGGCGTGTACGGGGTGCGCCGGCGCGGTCACGCGCACAAGCGAGGTGAGCACGGGAACGACAAGCACCGTGATGGCTCCCGCTGTCACGAGGACCGAAGCGTCCTGGCTGGTCATGGCACCCGCATCTACCACAATCTGCGTGATGGCGACCACCAGCGGCAGCGCCATCACGCAATAGGCCGTGGTCACAAAGCGCTCCTGCGGCTCCATCGTGCGCGTCTCGGGATTCACGCGCAGCGAGATGGCCACCGAGATGCCGCGCACGGCGATCAGGAGCCCGATGAAGAGGAAGAGCAGGCCAGGGTCGGCCAAGGCAGCGGAGAGGTCGATGCCAGCGCCGGATATCACAAAGAACGCCGGGATGAGAAAGCCATTGCCAATGGCCTCCAGGCGGGTCTCCAGGTCCTTGCTACCGTCTGGGAAGAAGACGCGCAGCACGAAGCCTGCCGCAAAGGCCCCCAGCACCGAGTCGAAGCCGGCCACCTCGGCAAGGAAGAGCAGGAACACAAGGAGAAGCACCACCAGTCGTAGCGGCGTCTGTGTGGAGGCGCCGGCGCTCGACCGCACGAAGTCGCGGAAGCGCGCACCGATGCGCGCCGTGGACGTGGAGAGATGCGCAATGCGCACGCAGACCAGCATGAACACGACAAGGACGACCACCGTGACAAGCAGCGACCTCGTGGAGAGCATGAGCGCCACCGCGATGACGGGCAGCACCTCACCCGTGGCTCCGTAGGCCGTGACCGCCCGCCCCACACTTGTGTTGGTAAGGTCGCGAGCGCGCATGATGGGCGCCAGGGTACCGTAGGCGGTGGTAGTGAGCATGATGGCAAAGGCAATGCCCGCCATGCCGGTAAAGCGGCTGAAGCCCGTGAGGCTCACAAGCGCAATGGCCGCCGCAAGCGAGATGCCCCAGCAGATGGAGGCATGACGCCCCATAGGGCCAACCAGCTCGGAGGGTTGTATCTCGTAGCCGGCAAGCAGAAAGAGGAAGGCCATGCCCAGCTCCGAGACGAGCGAAAGGGCGCCTCCGCTTGTCCTGATGACATCGGCCCCATAGGGGCCGAGAAGCGCACCGGCAAAGACAAGGAAGACGACCTCTGGGATGGCCCTGCCAGGGACAAGGCTTGCCACAAAGGGGGCAAGCGCTGCCACCAGCATGGTCACCGAGAGCGAGAGGAGCTGGCTCACCATAGCGTTATCTCCTCTCGCACCTTTGGGTTCTTGCGTTACCTCTTGAGCGAGGCCTCCAGGCCACCACGCACGAACGCCGACGTCTCGGTGAGGTGGCGCGCGATGGCACGGGGATCATCGTCACTGGCAAGGATGTCGATGAAGGCATCTGCACACATGGTAGCAAGGAGACGAGAAGAGAAGCCATCGGAATCCTGGCCCTTCTTCTTTGACACTCGGCTCTCGATGCTGGACGCAATCTCATCAACCTTGGAGTCAAGGTACTTCTTGACCACAGGGTTGTCGCGGTTGCTCAGGACGATCTTGGGAACCAGCGGGTACTGCTGGAGAAGCTCGGCGAGGCCGTCGGGCAGCTCCTCGACGTTAGTGGGCTCGCCAGCTCCGTCGCAAATCACCGCAAGATCGCGCTCAATCCACGTGGCGAGAATGGTGGGGAACTCGCTCATCAATGGAGAGACCACGCTATTGAACAGGTCTTCCTTGCTGTCAAAGAAGAAGTACAGAGCTCCCGTGGTCACACCAGCCTTTGAGCAAATCTGACGCAGGGACGCTCCCTCGTACCCGTACTCGGCAAACTCCTCTGTAGCTGACGCGATGAGTCCCCTCTTTGTCTCACCGCTATCGATCTGGGCCTTTCTCGACATCTGGCTACCGCCTTTTCCCTCTTGAGCATGTGGCTAGATAGTGCTAATGCCCCCTCGGCACTAGCCCGTACCTGCAGTGCATTATGAGCACAATAGGTTATTGAATATGCGTAAGAAGTGCAGCATTTGATAGAAATTCAAGAAACTTCCCCTTGGCTTACTTCTGCGCCCTAAGGCCGTGCGTCCTTGGGTCGCAGGAAGTGGTCGCAAACGTTGCTGCGACGAAGGTATTCCTTCCCATACGGATCCACAACGGGCACCAGGTCATCGGGGTTATTTGCAAAGAACATGTCGGGTTCCTTGTACACGTGGGGCACGGCCAGTGTGAAGCCGCGGCTGCAGGAGCCTTGGTACATTCCGGTCTCTTTGTTTATGGCAAAGGAGCCATAGATGCACTCGGTGCAGTGAAAACCAGCCATGAAACCCTCCCTGTACAAGTTGGCAGAACCGCGGGCGCCTGGACCCGCACACGTATGCCCGAGGACTACCCTATCTCGCCTTTGGCGAGAAGGTCGCGCACCTCGAGCAGGCTTGCGCATACGCGAGAGGCAATGCCCCTGATCTCGTCGTTTGGCTGGGCGAGGTCGGGAACCATCACAGTGAAGAAGCCTCCTGCGGCGCCGGCGCGCACCCCATTGAAGGAGTCCTCGAGTACCATCGTGCGCGAGGGCGTGGTGCCTAGGCGCCGGGCGGCCTCCAGGAAGATGTCGGGCGCAGGCTTTGCGCGAGAGACCTCGCTCGTGGGGACGATGACCTGGAAGCGGTCGATGGCACCAATAAAACGCAGGTTGCGGTCAATGCCCTCCTTCGAGGATGACGAGGCAACGGCGCAAGGAACACCCTTCTCACTCAAATAGGCGAGAAGCTCGTCAAGACCTGGCTTCTTCTCGACACCCTGCGAGAAGACCTTCTCGGCAAGGGATGAGAAGTACGCCCAGAACGCCTTGGTATCGAGCTCCGGGCTCACCATCTCGTGAAGAATTCGGGTAGCGGTATCACCGGCAGAGCCACGCACCGCGTCGGCAATGCCGGGCGGAACGGAATAGCCAAAATGGGCCAAGGCCGGCTCCCAGCACTCCCCCCACACGGGCTCAGTGTCGACCATCAAGCCGTCCATGTCGAAGATGACGCCATCGAACATCTGGCGCACCCCTTCCATCGTTTTCCCAGGCACACCTAAAGATGTAGGGTACCCTAACTGGGAAGCCCCGAAACCCCTTCACTTCATCGATACCTTATTGACGTCGTTGGGAGGCTGACCGTGATGCCAGGTATGGGGACTATGGTGGTCTGCTCGCTTGCGGTGGGCTATGTCTGCGGGTCCTTCCTCACGGCAGAGCTGGTGAGCAAGCACGTGAGTGGCAGAAGCGCCTTCGACGTGGGCATGGGCAATCCCGGCATGGCAAACATGGGGGCAACCTACGGCACCGGCTGGGCGGCCGTCACGCTTGCAGGCGACATTGCCAAGACCATCCTCGCGTTTGTCCTGGCGCGTGCGCTCTTCCCTTCCGCGGCGGACGTTGCTGGCACGGCAGCCGTCGTGGGCACAACGTTGGGACACGTATTCCCCGCCTGGCACCGCTTCCGCGGCGGCAAGGGTGTGGCCACGACCTGCGCGGGAATCATTCTCGTTGCGCCAGTGGCGGGAGGCATTGCAGCGGTGACCGGTCTTCTCGTGGTGCTCTTTGGCGGCTACCTCTGCCTAGGTGCGCTTGTCATACCGGCGGTGTGGCTGGCCATCGAGCTTGCCTGCCAGGACACGGTGCACACAATTGCCGGAGCGGTGCTTGTGGCCGTTGCCGTCTGGTGCCACGGAGGGCCGGCAGCAGGCATCAGGACCGGAGAGACACCCCGTGCGTCGATAAGCAAGAAGTTCCTCTCGACATTGTTCAGAAATCGTCACTAAGACCCAGTCGGAGACCTAGGGAGCCCAGCAGCGCTGACGTGCGCGGCGTTTGCCGTAGGACGTTTGGCTCCTACCGCTCGCCGGCCACGCCAGCCCACACGCAGCCTCATATCGTGCGGCCACGGACATCTACGCGCGTCTCTCGCGGCGGCAAACAATAATGTTTGCTCAGCCACGACGGAGGAAGGGGCAGCATGTCCACAGAGGTCACCTTTGAGCGTTTTACGTTCCCCTCGACGGACGGCACGTCGGCCATTAGCGCGTGTGCCTGGTGGCCGGCAGGCATGGCACCGTCGGAGTCAGCAGAGAGACCCGCGCCGCGAGGCGTGGTGCAGCTCGTGCATGGCATGGCCGAGCACATCGACCGCTATGACGCTTTCGCTCGCTTCCTAGCTTCCCACGGCTTCCTCGTCGTGGGGCATGACCAGATTGGACACGGACGCTCCTGCTCGCCCGAGCACTGGGGGGAACTGCCCGTGGGCAGCGGGGCAAAGGTCCTCGTGGAGGACATCGACATCCTGCGCGGCCTGACGCAGAAGCGCGTTGCCACAGACACCCCGTACATTGTCTTTGGCCACAGCATGGGGAGCTTCGAGGTGCGTTCCTACATCGCACACCACGGAGAGGGGCTGGCAGGCGCAATTATCTGCGGGACCGGCTTTCTCCCAGCGGCGGCGTCCAAGGCGGCGCTCAAGATCACGTGGCTCGAATCCTTCTTTAAGGGTGCCGAGCACCGCTCCTCCTTTGTCGACTCCATGGGAGCGGGCGGCTACGGCAAGGCCATCCCCAACGCCCGGACCAACCTCGACTGGCTCTCCCACAACCGCAAGAACGTCGACGACTACATCGCGGACCCGTCCTGCGGCTTCATGTTCTCTGTGGGCGCCTACCACGAGGTCGCCGTCCTCACCTCCGAGGTCAACTCCCCCGCCTGTGCCGCAAGCGTCCCGCACGACTTGCCGCTGCTCTACATTGGCGGCGCGGAGGACCCGGTGGGAGACAACGGAGAGGGCGTCGAGAAGGCCGCAGCACTTGCTCGCGGTGCCGGCTCCGCAAACGTCACGGTGAAGATCTATCCCCGCATGCGGCACGAAATCTTGAACGAGACGGGCCACGAGCAGGTCTTTGCCGACGTGCTGGCGTGGCTCGAGAAGCGCGTTGCCCAGGCCCCCGCACCGCAGGCCACCGTCACCCAGGAGGCCTAGCCATGGCAAGCGAGAAGTACGTCATCGCGCTCGACCAGGGCACCACCTCCAGCCGCGCCGTGCTCGTCAACCGCGAGGGCCGCATGGTCGACTGCGTGCAGCGCCCCTTCCAGCAGATCTTCCCCAAGCCCGGTTGGGTGGAACACAACCCGCAGGACATTCTCTACTCGCAGCTTGGTTCGCTCACAGAGCTTCTCGCCAAGCGCGGTCTCACGGCAAAGGATATCGACTCCATAGGTATCGACAACCAGCGCGAGACCACCATCGTGTGGGACCCCACCACCGGACAGCCCGTCTACAACGCCATTGTCTGGCAGTGCCGTCGCACGGCAGACCTCGTGGAGCAGCTCTGCGGAACGCCGGAGGCGCGTCAGATGATCCAGGAGAAGACAGGACTTCTCCCCGACGCGTACTTCTCGGCCAGCAAGATTCGCTGGATCCTTGACAACGTGCCCAGTGCCCGCGAGCGCGCCGAGGCGGGAGAACTGCTCTTTGGCACCGTTGACACCTGGCTTGTGTGGGTGCTCACGGGAGGCCTGGTGCACGCGACCGACGTCACCAACGCAAGCCGAACGATGCTCTACAACATCCATGAGAACTGCTGGGACAAGGAGCTTCTCAACCTCTTTGGGATCCCGATGTCCATGATGCCCGAGGTCCGGCGCTCGAGCGGCTCGTTTGGCGAGACGAGCTACCCCGGCGTGCCCGCAGGCATCCCCATCACCGGTGTGGCCGGCGACCAGCAGGCGGCGCTGTTTGGGCAGTGCTGCTTTGAGCCGGGGCAGGCCAAGAACACCTACGGCACCGGCTGCTTCATGCTCATGCACACCGGGCGCGAGGCAAGGCTCAGCACAAGCAACCTGGTCACGACCATCGTTGCCTCCGCGCCCGAGGTCGAGGGGACGGAATACGCGCTCGAGGGCTCGGTCTTTGTGGCGGGCGCCCTCATCCAGTGGCTTCGTGACCAGCTGGGCATTGTCCAGAACGCCGCCGACACCGAGTGGATGGCAAAGAGCGTTGAGGACACGGGCGGTGTCTACATTGTGCCGGCGTTCACAGGCCTCGGCGCGCCCTGGTGGAACCCGGACGCACGCGGCGCCATCCTTGGCATCACGCGCGGAACAACGCGCAACCACATTGCCCGCGCGGCGCTCGAGGCACTTGCGTACCAGATCTACGACCTTGCCGACGCCATGGCAAAGGACGCCGGGCACCCGCTTGGCGTGCTCAACGTGGACGGCGGCGCCAGCGCCAACAGCTTCCTCATGCAGTTCCAGGCAGACATCCTGGGGTGCGAGCTGAGAAGGCCGCAGAACACCGAGACCACCTCGCTGGGCGCGGCGTTTCTCGCGGGACTTGCGACTGGCTACTGGAGCGGCATCGACGAGCTCAAAGCCCTGCGCGAGACGGACGACGTGTTCCGCCGTCAGATGGACCCCCAGCGCGTGGACAAGCTCGTGGCCGGCTGGCACGACGCCGTGCGTCGCGTGATGTAGGAACGCACGCTATCGCGTGTAACGTTCTTCTCGGCGCGCTCTTTCACCTGGAAAATCACCGCACGCGTCACACAATCGGAGCTGAATGTGTGACGCGTGCAGGTTGATACACATTCGGATGACGAATGTGTATCAATGACGCCCCCGAGAGTGCGTCGGTGCCCTACCCCAGCACCTCTGAGGCGATGCGGGCCGTCTCCGTGGCGTCCTTGGCATAGAAGTCGGCACCGACCATCTCTGCGTACTCGGGGTTGAGCACGGCGCCGCCAACCACCACCTTGCACCAGGGGGCCTCCTTGCGGAGGAGCTCGATGGTCTCGGCCATGGCAGGCACCGTTGCGGTCATGAGGGCCGAGAGCCCGCAGAGCTGCACGTGGCCTTTGACCACGGCGTCTGCCACCACCTGAGGCGGCACGTCCCTGCCCAGGTCAACAACGTTGTAGCCGTAGTTCTCAAGCAGCATGCGCACGATGTTCTTGCCAATGTCGTGTATGTCGCCGTGGACGGTGCACACCACGATAGAGCCCTTTTCGGGCACGCTTGCGCTCTGCCCGCTGGCGTCAACGGCGGCCTTGATGGTCTCGAAGCCTGCCTTGGCTGCCTCCGCAGAGGCCATGAGCTGCGGCAGGAAGAAGATGCCCTTCTCGAAGCGCTCGCCCACCACGTCAAGCGCAGGGATCAGGACCTCGTTGATGACGTACATGGGATCGTGCTCGGCGATGACCTGGGAAACTACCTCGGGCATGGGACCCTTGCGGCCAGCAAGCACCAGCTCGCGGGCACGGGCGGCGGGGTCTGCGGGCTCGGCGGGCGCTGCGGCTGGTGCAGCGGAAGCACTGGCCGAGGGCGTAGCGGCCTTCTCGCCAGGCGATGCCGGAACCGGGGCGCGGTCGCTCCTCTCGGCGTAGTTGGCCACAAAGTACTGGGCACTCTCGTCTTCGCCGGAAAGCACGCGCCAGGAGTCGACCACGTCCATCATGCGGGTGAGGCAGGGATTGATGATGGCCAGGTCAAGACCGGCCGAGAAGGCCGCGGCAAGGAAGGTCCCGTTCACAAGCGGCCTGAAGGGCAGGCCAAAGCTGATGTTGCTCACGCCCAACACGGTGCGAACGCCAGGCAGCTCCTGCTTGACCAGGCGTATGGCGTCGAGAATGGCCCGGGGCTGGGTCTGGTCGGTTGAGGCAGCCATGGTGAGGCAGTCGATGACCACGTCGTGGCGCGGAATGTCGAGCCGCTCGCACTCGCGCACAATCTTTCGAGCAATGGAGAGACGACCCTCCGCCGTGGCGGGGATGCCATCCTCGTCCAGGGTGAGCCCCACCACCGCGCAGCCGTAGTGCTTCACAATGGGCAGCACGTCTGCCATGGTCTGGGCCTTGCCGTTGGTTGAGTTGATCAGCGCCTTGCCGGGGTAGCTGCGCACCGCAGCCTCGATGACAGCCGGGTCTGCCGCATCGATCTGCAGAGGCAGCGTGCTCACGCCCTGGAGCTCCGAGACGAGTTGGCACATCACGGCACGCTCGTCTATCTCGGGGAGGCCGGCGTTCACGTCGAGGATCTGCGCGCCGGCGCGGCCCTGCTCGATGGCCATGTTCATCACGTAGTCGTGATCGCCCGAGCGCAGGGCCTCCTTCATCAGGCGCTTGCCCGTGGGATTGATGCGCTCGCCAATGACACCCACCTGCCCGTAGTCGAGCGAGCAGATCTCCTGGGCGCTCGACACGGCAAAGCTGTCGCGTACATGACGCTCTGCAGGCACGCGCCCGGCGAGAAGCTCGTGCTCGCGGGCTATGTGCTGGGGGGTGGTGCCGCAGCAGCCGCCAATCACGGTGACACCCGCGTCAAGCATGCCTGCCACGGCCTCCGCGTACTCCTCGGGCCCCACGTCATAGGTGGTTACGCCATAGACCACGTGCGGCAGGCCGGCGTTAGCCTGCGCCATCACGGGGCAGGACGCCCACGGGAGCATCCGCTTGACCAGCGGTGCCACTGCCGCGGGGCCAAGCCCGCAGTTAATGCCCACAACGTCCGCGCAAAGCGAGGAGAGCGTGACTGCCGCGGCCTCTGGCGTGGTTCCCAGGAAGGTGCGGCCGTCCTCCCCAAAGGTCATGGTCACAAACGCAGGCAGGTCAGAGTTCTCGCGCACGGCGAGCAGGGCCGCCTTCGCCTCGGCAAGGTCCGCCATGGTCTCGATCACAAAGAGGTCCGCGCCGGCAGCGTCGGCAGCACGCACCTGCTCGGCAAAGAGGTCGTACGCGTCATCGAAGGGAAGCGGCCCCATGGGCTCGAGAAGCTGGCCCGTGGGACCAAGGTCCGCCGCCACGTAGCGGGCACCCGCCTCGCGCGCGCAGGCCACCGCCGCCGAGAAGACCTCTGCAACGCTTGCCGCACCGCCAAGCTTGGCCGCGTTGGCACCAAAGGTGTTGGTGGTCACGACCTCGGCACCGGCAGCAACGTAGGCGGCATGCACCTCGCGGATCTCCGTTGGGTTGGTGAGGCAGAGCAGTTCCGGAAGCTCACCGGCCGCAAGGCCGCGCGCCTGCAGCTGCGTGCCCATGGCACCATCAAAGAGCAGGAATTCCTCGCCGCGCAGCACGGCAGCCAGGTGCTCATCTCGCAGGCGGCGAGAGCGAGGGACAAGTCGGTCTTTGGGCCAGCGCGCGTCTCCCGTGTGAGGTCCATTGGCGCTCATGGGGCAGCTCCTCTCGCCGCTATCCGCGGCAGGTATGGCCTGTTGGCCGAATGGTGCAGAAGTCAAAGCAGGGGCATCCCGCACAGCTTGCGTGCGTTGACGGCTGGATGGTCTCGAAGAGGCCCACCACGGCGGTCACGCTCTTGGTTGGCACCATGAGCAGGGTGTCCGTAAGAGTGATGCCCAGCTGGCGCTGGGCGTCGAGAGCCTGCAGAAGCACGGGCTGCGTCGTCATGGGCATGTCGCCGTAACCGGGGCTAAAGCGGAAGTTGGCAAAGAGCCCACGCCCATGGCCCGCGGCGACAATGGATGCCTCGCAGGCGTCTGCCGTGCGCTCAACCAGCGTGGTGGCAGCAGCGTCAAAGACTACCTGTCCCACGCGGTCGGTGAGCGAAAGACGACGCAGCTCACGCTCGACCCCCATGCCCACGGTCACGGCCATCACGCCAACCGCAACGGCACCGTCCATGTGCTTCTGCATGGAGGTGCCGAGAAGTTCCAGCGACGTGCCCGCAAGCCGCACGAACGGCGTGCCGTCCTCCTTGGTACCGCGGCCCTCCACATCAAAGATGCGCCAGATACCGCGATGCACGCCGATGGAGAGGCAGCGCTCCATGCAACCGTCGATACGCCCCTCAAGCTCGGCCGTCATGCTCTGGCCGGCGTAGCCCATGTAGCGCAGGACTTCGGAGCGGTCGATGGAGTCTATCTCATACGACTCAACCATCGAGCTACCCCAGGTAGCCCATGTCTGCAAGGGCGTCATGCGTGGCTCGGGCAATCTCCGGGTGGTTCATGCTGTAGATGTGGATGCCGTCGACGCCGTTTCTGGCGAGGTCGCAGATCTGCTCGCAGGCGTACTCGATTCCCGCACGTGCCTGGGCAGCGGAATCGTCGCCCGCGCGCACAAGGCGCTTCACGACCTTTGCGGGAATGGACGCGCCGCAGTTGAACGCCATGCGCTGAATCTGCTTGACGCTCGTGAAGGGCATGATGCCGGCAACAACGGGAAGCTTGATGCGGTACCGAAGACACTGCTCGCGGAAGCGGTAGAAGTCGTCGTTGTCGAAGAAGAGCTGGGAGACCAGGAAGTCTGCGCCCGCCTCCTGCTTGATGCGCAGGGCGCGCATTGACTCGTCGAGCGAGGCAGACTCCACGTGTCCCTCGGGGTAGCACGCGGCACCAATGCACAGCGAGGGTGCGGTCTTGCGAAGATGTGCGATGAGGTCGGAGGCATGCGCAAAGTCGACCACGTCTGCGCCGGGCCTGCGGTCGCCACGAAGCGCGAGCACGTTCTGGACGCCCGCCGCGCGCAGGCTGTCCACGTAGGCGTCAACATCGGCGGAGGTTGCCCCCATGCAGGTGAGGTGCGCAAGCGCGGTAACCCCAAGCTCGCCTTCGATCCTGGCGGCAATGGGGACGGTGTTTGCCGAGTTACCCGAGCCGCCGGCAGAGTACGTCACCGAGATCCAGTCCGGCTTGTTCTCGGCAATCTGGGAGGCAATGCGGTATGCCTCCTCGAGCGGCATCTCACCCTTGGGCGGGAAGATCTCAAACGAGAGCGTCTGCCCCTCCGCGAGCTTGTCGGTAATCCTCATGACTCCCCAATCGCACAGAAATGACCCCGAACTTGTAACAACACATGGTAGCCTCGGCAAGGCGCGAACCAGCGCTGGTTTACGAGATGGCTACCGAGAAGAGCGCTGGTCACAGGCACACGCCGCGTCCTCACCACGCATAAACGAGGGCATCTCGCCTACCGCGGTCGAGCGGGCGATGTCGAAGATGGCGTCTGCCACAGCATCCTCGTCTGCCCGGCCTATGTGCCAGCGCGCGGCCTTTGCCGCAACCGGCGTGGCATTGGCTACCGCCACGGAATTCTTGAAGCGTGTGAGGAGGGGGAGGTCGTTCTCAGCGTCGCCAAAGCAGCAGACCTCGTCATTGGAAAGGCCGAGGTTGCGGGCCAGCCACTCCCCCGCCACACCTTTGTCCCAGCCAGCGGGCAGGATGTCAATGTGTGGACGTTCCTGCATGGGGAACACGAAGTCGAACTCGGGGCAGGCCTCCTTGAGGACGGCACGCACCTCTCGACCGCGCACGAAGTCGCCAACCACGCGCACGTTGGCCTTAACCACGGGGCGGTCCGGGACCTCGTCGACGGTGCCCGTCACCGCAAAGAAGTACGGCACTCGGTGCTTCTCGAGATAGTCTGCGGGAGTTCTCACGGCATACTGCTCGCCCGTGTCCACGTAGTCCACAACGAGCCAAGCATCATCCATGCCATCCAGAGATCTCGCGCAGCGGCGGAGCACGCCAAGGTCGAGCGGCACCTCGTGGACGAGCTTGCCGTCCTGGTAGATGAGCTGGCCATTGTCTGCCAGCACCGTCGTGAGGCAGGTCTCGTCATTGTCGAACATCCAAGGCAGCGCCGAGGGAGCGCGCCCCGTGGCAGGTGCAAAGTGCACGCCCGCCGCCTGGGCCGCATGAATGGCCTCGCGGGCATGGGGAGTGACGACATGCTCGCCGGCCCATGCCAGGGTGTTATCCAGATCTGAAAGGATGAGCTTTATCACGCAGTCCCCCAAACGGCCATGGCCGACCTGAATACAGGCCTTGCCCCACGAGTGTAACGCGATGCAAGCGCACCGACATTGCGGCCGTCAAGCGCCCCGACGTAGGGGGAGACGACCGGGGCGCGAGGCCGCGCACTCGAAGGGCAAGACCATTCGACAGGGGTGCGACACGGGGCCGCAGGTCCCAGCCGAACCGCCGGCGGGTGTTGGGGGACCGCCAGTGGCTCACCTATCGTACGACTACCGCGCCCTTCCCAACACCAAATAACTTTTTATGAAATAAATAGGAATGAACACAAGGTGCGAACGGTCAAAATGCTCGGTAGGCGGTCAAAATGACAACAGACGCCAACACCTGGGGAGCAAGGGGGAACGCTCTGGGAAAGGATCTTCTCTCGCCCTGCGCGCGCCCAAATACCCACGCGCCCAAACAGCATGCCAATGCCAGCACACACGAGAGGGCAACACACGCCATCCCTCCAACTGTCCCAAGATAGGCACCGCACGCAGAAAGCAGCTTGACATCTCCCCCGCCAAGGCCTTGCTGCGGGCTTCCCCGTACTCGCGTCCAAAGCAGCTGGACGGCAACAAGGAGAAGAAGCACCAGCGCACCGCCCGCAAGCGATGCTGCGGCCTCCCCTAGCGCGTAGCTGCACCCTTGTCCAGACACACTCCCCCAACCCGCTTCCAAGCAGAGATACGTCCCCCTGATAACAAGGATGCCCGCAACAACGCGATTGGGGATGACACTCCGAGCAAGGTCGGTCACGCTACAGACGAGAAGTGCGGCAGCCAGCATCGCCAGCTCAACGGCCTCCAGCCAACTCGCCGCAACAACGCCCACGCAGGCCCCTGTAAGCACACCACAAAGGCATACGAGAGTCTTTGCTGGGGTCTTCCACCCCACCTCTCGCCGTGCCATGGCATACCCCACACCGCCCACGAGATCGGCGCATAGGATGCATGTCGCCAAGAGGCGAGCAACCATTGCATGTGCGCAATCCATGATGTCCTCCCGCCAACGCAGCACCATGGAAGGATGATATACGAACATACGTACGCAAATTGGACATTGGGTAGCGTCCATGGCAACGCTAAGCCCGGTTTTCTCGCCAGTTTTCCCCATCTGACCTGCAGGAATGACAGCAGGGGACATTGGCTGTCAGAAAGGTGGCAGATTCGCAGGCGGCAGATTCATGACGCTTGGGAGATGCCCCTCCCCTGCTCGCCAAAAGGTCTAGACTCATGCCCACTTGCCCAAATCACGACCATACGGCCGCAGGGCGTTGGCACTACTCAGCGGGAGGAGATGGCGACGATGACAGATTGGCTTGTACGGAGGTTCCTGACAGGGGTAAGCACGATGGACCCCGCTGGCAGGACGCGCTACGGACAGTTCGCGGGCGTAGTCTGCATCGTATGCAACGTGGTGCTCTGCATCGCGAAGGGAGTCGTGGGCTTCATTGCGGGATCGGTTTCGATCATCGCCGACGCCGTAAACAACCTCTCGGACGCGTCGAGCAACATCGTCGCGCTTCTCGGCTTCAAGCTTGCAAGCAAGCCCGCCGACGATGAGCACCCCTATGGACACGGTCGCTTTGAGTACCTGGCCTCGCTCACCGTTGCCGCGCTGGTACTTGCTGTGGGCATTAACCTGGTCATCACGTCGGTCCAGAAGATCATCTCGCCGGAGCCAACGGAGTTTGGGTCGGCAGTTGTCGTGGTTCTCGTGCTCTCAATGGCGGTCAAGTCATGGATGGCGCTCTTCAACGGCTCGATGGGCAAGCGCATCTCATCCGAGACGCTGGAGGCCACAGCCATCGACTCGAGAAACGACGTCATCACCTCTGGCGCAGTCCTTGCGGCAGCCATCATCTCCTACTTCACGGGCTTTGACCTCGATGGCATTGCGGGTACCGTTGTGGGGGCGTTCATCTGCTGGAGCGGCTTCTCCCTTGTGCGAGACGCCATCGATCCGCTTCTTGGCCGCACGCCAGACCCCGCGCTCATCCAGCACATCCATGACAAGATCATGAGCTACCCCGGCGTGTTGGGAACCCACGACCTCATGGTGCATGACTACGGCCCCGGCCGCCAGTTTGCAAGCGCCCACGTCGAGATGGCGGGCGAGGGCGACGTCTTTGCCTCCCACGACCTCCTTGACAACATCGAGCAGGACTTCCTCAAGGAAGGCCTGGTCATGACGCTCCACTACGACCCCATCGTGACAGATGACCCGCGCGTGACCGACATGCGACACTGGATCTCGATTCACATCAAGGAGATCGATCCGCGCCTCACGATTCACGACCTGCGGACCGTGCCGGGACCCACCCACACCAACGTAATTTTTGACTGCGTTCGCCCGCACGACCTGGAAATGACCAACGACGAGCTCCGCGCGGCGATAGCAAAGATCGTCACGTCCGAGTATCCGCAGGCAATCTGTAAGATCACCATCGACAACAGCTACGTATCGTCACGACAGTAAGGAACGGCATGGCAGGCTACAAGTCCAAGCAGATGATCGTCATGAGGCGCGACCTCAAGATGCGCAAGGGTAAGATCGCAGCCCAGGCGGGACACGCCTGCGTGGAGGCAACGCTCATGGCGCTCGCCCGTGAGGGGCGCCTGGACCAGGTACGCGTTCGCACGGCCCCCGATGGCACGCCCACGTGGGTCTACCTCGACCACCCCGAGGCAGACTCCACCGCGCTCTCGGATTGGTTCGATTCCGGCGTTGCCAAGGTCTGCGTGTACGTGGATTCCGAGGAAGAACTGCTCAACATCGCCGAGAAGGGCCGCGAGCAGGGCTTTGCCGTAGCGCTCGTGCGCGACGCCGGTCTCACCGAGTTCCACGGCGAGGCAACGCTCACGTGCCTGGCCTTCGAGCCCCTACCTGCCGAGAAGATCGATCCCATCACCGGAGACCTGCCGCTCTACTAGCGCCTCCGCTGCCATGAGACAAAGGGACAGTCCCTTTGTCTCATATCCCACCACTTGAATGGGATTTATTTCCATTCATTAATTCCTACTTGTGGAGTGGGTTTATAAGTGTCACCCTTGTTCATGACGAGTTGTCCGGCGGAGGAGCCCCAGTGGGGGCAGCCGACTTGCCTCGTCACCAGACGCACAAGGAGTAGAAAGATGAAGGCAGCAAGGAAGATCGAGGCCCTTATCGGCTCAACCCCCCTGGTAGACCTTTCAGGGCTCGCAGATGGCGCAGCAACCATCTACGGCAAGTACGAGGCCACCAACCCCGGCGGCTCCGTCAAGGACCGCATTGCCCGCGCAATGCTCGACGCAGCTGAGAAGGACGGCAGCCTCAAGCCTGGCGGCACCGTGATCGAGCCCACGTCGGGCAACACCGGCGTTGGCCTTGCCATGCTCGCGGCCGCGCGCGGTTACAAGATGATCCTCGTCATGCCCGAGACCATGTCCATCGAGCGCCGCAAGCTCGCCGCATCCTACGGTGCCCAGATTGTCCTCACCCCGGGCAAGGACGGCATGAAGGGTGCCGTCGCCAAGGCCGAGGAGCTTCGCCAGGAGACCCCAGGCGCCATCGTGGCGGGCCAGTTCGTGAACCCCGCTAACCCGCAGGCCCACTACGAGACCACTGGCCCCGAGGTCTGGGCAGACACCGAGGGCACGGTCGACTTCATCGTGGCCGGCGTTGGCACCGGCGGCACCATCTCCGGCACCGCCCGCTTCCTCAAGGAGAAGAAGGCCTCTGTCCGGGGCATCGCCGTAGAGCCCGCAGAGTCCGCGGTTCTCGAGGGCAAGCCTGCCGGCTCCCACAAGATCCAGGGCATCGGCGCGGGCTTTATCCCCAAGACCTATGACGCCTCCGTTGTCGACGAGGTCGTGCCCGTTGCCTCCGCAACCGCCATTGACACCAAGAAGCGCCTCGCAGCCGACTACGGTCTGCTGGTTGGCATCTCCTCTGGCGCAGCCGTAGCCGCTGCCGTCGAGCTTGCCAAGCGTCCCGAGAACGCGGGCAAGGTCATCGTTGCCATCCTCCCCGATACCGGCGAGCGCTACCTCTCGATGGACCTCTAATGGCAGCCGCAACGACTGGCGTCGCCAGCGCTGCTGGCTCTGCCGAGGACACGCGTACCGTTGACGAGATGTCGCTCTTCGAGGTCATGCGCGAGGACGCCCATGCGGCGCTCGAGCGCGACCCGGCGGCCAGCTCAATCTGGGACATCGTGTTCTACTCGACCGGAACCCATATCGTCTGGGCCTATAGGCGTCACCACTGGCTCTACACCCATGGCATGAGAAGCCTTGCCCTGCTCCTTGCCAAGCGCACGCGTCGCAAGCTCGGGGCGGACATCTTCCCCTCCGCGCAGATTGGCAGACGCTTCTCCATTGACCACGGCATTGGCGTGGTCATTGGCGCCACGTCAATCATTGGTGACGACTGCCTCGTCTATCAGGGGGTTACCCTTGGCATGACCGGCAAGCACGGTGGCAAGCGCCACCCCACGCTGGGCAACAACGTCATGGTAGGCGCTGGTGCCATCGTGCTGGGCAATATCACCATTGGTGATAACTCCAAGGTGGCCGCCGGTTCCGTTGTTGTCCACGACGTGCCACACGACGTCACCGTTGCCGGCGTTCCGGCGAAGGTCGTGCGCGATCGCCGCTTCAGCGGGCCGCGCCTTGTAGAGGATGACTTCGACCCCACCAAGTTGGACGACGAGAACATCCGCTGGTCCTGCGCGCTGTAGCTTCTCGGCACACGGGAATAGAGAAGCGTCCCGACGTCATTCTGTCTCCGGAGCGCTTATTTTGTAGCCATATGCATCAAAGTGTGCCCTCCGGAGACAATATGTCTCCGGAGGGCAGCATCTGTTGCAATTCTCGCCAAAAGGGGCCTTCCGGCGACAAGAAGCTCGCGTCGCAGTTATTGCTCGTTCTTCTCCGCCGCGGCCTGGCGCTCACGCACCTCGTCCATCGTGAGCGAGTCCGCGTTCTTCACAAACAGCAGCGGCACGGCTGAGATGGCAGCGCAGATGGCAACATAGATGTAGAGGTACTGGTAGCCCACAAACTGCATGACGGCACCAGAGAGAATGGGCGTCACCACCTGCGCGGACATGCTTGCCGTGTAGTAGAAACCGGTGTAGCGGCCCGTCGAGTTGGCACTCGCCAGCTCCATGATCATGGGGTACACGGTGAGCGAGACCGTCGCCATGCCAATGCCAAAGAGGGCGACCCACACGTAGATAATCGCCGAGAAGCCCGTCGCTCCCGAGATGAGCAGCGGTGACACCACCATGAGCGCGATGCCAATGTACGTGGTGACCTTCCGGCCAATCTTGCAGGAGAGCTCGGCCATGGGCATGTAGGCGACAATCGCCGCAAGCGTGGCCACGGTCTGCACCTGCGCGTATGAGCCGCCGGCCATACCCCATACCACGTCCGCATAGCGCGAGATGCCGCTGGTCACGGCGTTGTTCGACATGAAATAGAAGAAAACGCAGACAAGCACGCAGACAAGCGAGCGCCGCTTGACCGGGTCCGTCTCGCGCTCCTTGCCGCCCTCGTCAGAGGCCTCGATCTCATCCTCGGGAATGCCCAGCTCGGCACTCTCGCGGTGCATCGCCGCCACCTCCTTGGGCTCACGGAAGAACACCATGAAGATGATGGTCGTCACAAGCAGCATGAAGGATATGACCAGGTACACGGGGATGTAGTCCGGGTTCTCCTCGGCTGGGACGAGAAGCGCGATGGCGACAAGCACAATCACGCCACCCACCGCAGCCATAAGCGAGTTGAAGGCGTCGGCCTTGCTGCGCACGGGACGCGGCGTGACGTCGGGCATGAGCGCCACGGAGGGAGAGCGGTAAATCGAGAGCACCACGAGCGTAGCCACAAGCACCGTCACAAAGAGCGGCAGGTTGTGCATCGCGTTTGCCACGGCGATGAGCGGGGTGAGCGCGGCAGCGAGAAGCGCTCCCACCACGATGAACGGTGTGCGCCTGCCCCAGCGCGTGGTCGTGCGGTCGGAGAGCGCCCCCATGAGCGGAAGCATGAAGAGCGCGAGCACGTTGTCGAGCGACATAAAGACGCCGGTGAGCGTGTCGCCCATGCCAAACGTGTTCTTGAACATGAGCGGCACCAGGCCGTCGTAGGCCTGCCAGAACGTGAGAGCCCCCATGAACGGCAGCGTCACCAGGACGGTTCGCCTCATGTTGAGCTTGGTGAGACTTCGGCCGGCCGCCTTCTTCTCGCCGGACGCTTCCGCGGGTTTCTCTGCCATTTACCTGCCCCTTTTCTGTCGCTTTGCCACGCCGAGCGCAAACGCTGCGATGGCCGCCGCGCCAAGCACCGGAAGCGCAGGTCGCGCCATCTCGCGCGCCTCCTCCGTCGAGACGGGCACGCGCTCGGACGCCCAGTCGGTGAGCGGATGCTCCGTGCGAGAGCCCACGAGCTCCGCAAACGTGAGCAGGCGCGTGGTGTAGAGCGCTGCGTTCTGCTCGTCAAACGAGAAGAGCCGCGCCGCACGGGCGGTGCCCGGCCCGTACGAGCCAAAGCCGGCAGAGGGCGCATATCCCAAGTCGAGGCCTCCGTAGTGCGAGACCAGCGTGTTCTTGTGGTCATGACCAAAGTAGACCGCAAAGGTGCTTCCCTCGCGCGTGAGGGCGGCAACCTCACCGGTGTCCGCATCCGGGCTGCACACAGGCTCTCGAAGCCCGCCGGAGACGCGAAGGTCCTCTATGGGGACAAGCGTGCGGCCGGGATGGTAGTGCGTGCGGAACCCCGGGACGCCGTGCTCGCCCTCGCAGGCGTCACGCAGACAGTCGTAGACCTGAACGGGCGGAATATGCTGGTAGAGAATGCAGGGGACCCTGTGGCCGGCACGTTCTGCAAGGTCCTGCGCACAGCCGGTGACCCATGCGGTCTGTGCGGGGTCGAAAGGCTCGTATCCGCTACTACCCGAGCCCGCGCCAGAGTCCGCCACCATCACTGCCAGACGAATGTCCTTGCCGTCATGGCCAAGCACGGGCACGGCAAGCGTACCCGCACCGTGGTAGAGCTGGGACTCCTGCGCTGCGACCATCTCGTTCATGCACCCGGGAATGGCCTTGTACCAGCTCTCCTGCTCCTCGTTGCCAATGCCGCACTGGCGATCGTGGTTGCCATAGGTGACCACAAACGGAATGTTCCGCTCGACCATGGGCGAGCAGATCTTCCTCACCACGGTGCGCGCCCGCTCGGCATTCTCGCCCAGCGAGAACTCAATTGCATAGCCCTTGATCTGGTCACCCGTGAGCACCACAAGGTCTGGCCGCGCTTCGTCAAGGGCCGCGCGGAGAAGCGCCATCGTGTCGTCACGCACGTGCGAGGTCTCCTGGATGTCGGAGAACTGCAGCACGCGGAAACGACCCTCAGAGTCAAAGCGCAGTGGCCACGTGCCCTTGCCTATCTCGTCAATCACACGTTCCTCCTTTTGCGGAATTAAACTCCCTGGGAGAAAAATCCCGCCGCGACAGCCCTTATGCCTTGTCGCCGGCAGGCTGCCCGTACGTCTCGAAGCGTCTCGAAACGCCCGTGACCTCCTCGCCCGAGAGCACGCGCGGCGTGCCCACGCACTCCGCCTGCCACTGGACGCGCGACACAAACTCAAGGTTAACGGCAAGCCCAAAGGCGGCCGCCATGCTTGGGCCACACGCAACAAGCCCGTGATTCTCCATGAGCACTGCGCTGGTCTCGGGGTGCTCGCCAAAGGTCTTGCCCACCGAAGCTGCCAGCTCTGGCGTGCCAAACGTGACATAGGGCGAGAGCGGTACCTCCTCGGCACCCGAATCCGCAATCGTGAAGTGCACCGCACGGATGGGTTCGCCAAGCGCGGCTAGCGTAGTTGCATAGGGCGAGTGCGTGTGTACCACGGCGCGAGCAGCCGGTCGGCGACGGTAGACCTCGGCGTGAAGCGGCGCCTCGGAGGATGGCCGGCGGCTCCCCTCGACCACGCTGCCATCCAGGCGGAGCACCACCACGTCCTCGGGCGTGGTCTCGAAGTAGCCCAGGCCCGACGGGCTGATGGCCATGAGGCCGGTCTCGGGGTCGTACTCCGAGAGGTTGCCGCTCGTCCCCACGGCAAGACCCTCCGTGGCAATCCGCTTGCCGTACGCCACGATGCGCTCGCGCGCGTCCTCCATCAGCATGGTCTGCTCCCCTTTCCGGCCGATCACGTGAACAACACACTCCGCCCAAGAGCTTACCCCATGCCCCTCGCCGCATTCGTCCAACCACGGCCATTATCATCTGGTATCGTTCTCATGTTGCGTATGGGGACGCATGCACGTGAGGGGGCAGCGAACGTGGACATCAACGAGATAGCAAAGCTTGCGGGAGTCTCGCGGGCAACTGTCTCGCGCTACCTCAACGACGGCTATGTCTCCAAGGAGAAGCGCGAGCTCATCGCGCGCGTCATCAACGAGACAGGCTATGTCCCCTCGCAGCAGGCCCGCACGCTGCGCACCGGCAAGACCAAGCTCGTGGGCGTCATCATCCCCAAGATCAACTCCCACTCCGTGAGCCGCATGGTCGCCGGCATCACCAAGGTCCTTGCACAAAACGGCTACCAGGTGCTTCTCGCCAACACGGACAACAACGAGAAGGCCGAGGTCGACTACCTCAACCTCTTTGCCGAGCGCAACAAGGTCGACGGCATCATCCTCATTGCCACGGTCTTCACGAACGCCCACCACAAGGCACTGGACTCGCTCAACGTCCCCGTAGTCATCCTGGGCCAGCGGCTGGACGGTCACTCGTGCGTCTACCAGGACGACTACCACGCCGTCTACGACCTCACCCGCTCCATCCTCAAGACCTCCCACACCCCGGGCTACATTGGCGTCTACGAGAAGGACGTGGCTGCGGGACACGAGCGACACCGCGCCTTTCTCGACGCCTGTGCCAGCATGGACGTTGCGGTAGACCCAAAGGCGCAGCAGAGCGCCACCTTCTCCGTCGATTCCGGCTACCTCAGCGCCGAGAAGATCCTTGAAGCCGTGCCGGACGTCGACGCAATAATCTGCGCCACCGACGACATTGCCTTTGGTGCCATGACCTGCCTGCGCGAGTACGGCAAGCGCATCCCCGAGGACGTCCAGGTAACGGGCGTGGGTGACTCAAAGCTCTCGAAGATCATGACCCCCAGCCTCACAACCGTCCACTTCTACTACCTCACGAGCGGCGTCGAGGCAGCAAAGATGCTGGTAGACGCCATGACCGACGGCGATGGGGTTCCTCGCGAGCTGCGCATGGGCTACGAGATCTACGCCCGTACCAGCTCGCGCTAGCCACTGCGGCGCCATCCGCGCCGCTGCAATGTGAGACCGTTCACACCCGCTTTTCTACCACTCACCGTTATTCCTGCAATCCACATTTGCTCGCCCGCCCATTGGCTACTATTGGATATGTGAGAACGATTTCATAAGCGGCTAGTATAAACAAGTTTTCACGCCATGAAATCAGCTATGAGAACGGTTCCATAAGTAAGGTCACTGGTTGGGGAAGGGAGACCACATGGCTCTGGACTACGCAGAGGCGGCGCGCGAGGTTCTGGAGGCGATCGGCGGCTCGGGCAACATTGTCTCGGCGGCGCACTGCGCCACGCGCCTGCGCCTGGTCATCGCCGATGACAGCAAGATCGACAAGGAGAAGCTCGACAACGTCGTGGGGGCAAAGGGCAACTTCCAGGCCTCCGGCCAGCTCCAGGTGATCTTTGGCACCGGCACCGTGGACAAGGTCTTCGACGAGTTCATCGCCCAGTCTGGCGTCACCGCCGCCTCCAAGGCCGAGGCCAAGGAGGCCGCCGCCAACCAGGGCAACGCCTTCCAGCGCGCTATCAAGGTCCTCTCGGACGTCTTTGTGCCCATCATCCCTGCCATCGTGGCTTCCGGTATGCTCATGGGCATCATGGGGGCACTCTCCTACATGGGCACCCCCGTTGCGGACGGCGGCGCCGGGTTCTTCTCGCTTGATCAGACGTCCGTATGGTGGCGCATCGCCTCGCTGATCAACGCCTGCGCCCTCGCCAACCTCCAGATCCTCCTGGGCTTCTCCGCCGCGACGGTCTTTGGAGGCAACCCCTACCTTGGCGCCTCCCTCGGCGCGCTGCTCATCAGCTCCGACTTCATCAACGCCTACAGCGCCAGCGCTGCCATCGCCGACGGCACCATGATCACCCTCGACGTGATTCCCGGCCTCTACAGCATCGACTGGGTTGGCTACCAGGGCCACGTCATCCCCATCCTGGTGGGCGTGTGGATCCTCTGCTTCTTCGAGAAGCGCCTCCACAAGGTGGTCCCCGAGATGTTCGACCTGTTCCTCACGCCCCTGCTGTCCGTCTCGCTGGCCGCCTACATCACGATTCTCTTTGTTGGCCCCATCTTCGTCTGGCTTGAGAACAACATCCTCGGCCTGCTCATGTTCCTCCTCCAGGTACCTCTGGGCATTGGCTACATCATCATCGGCCTGATCTACTCGCCCTCCGTCGTGACCGGCCTGCACCAGATGTACACCGCCATCGACGTCTCGATGCTCGCGCAGTACGGCGTCACCTACTGGCTGCCCATCGCCAGCTCGGCCAACATCGCCCAGGGCGGCGCCTGCCTGGCCGTTGCCCTCAAGACGCGCTCCGAGAAGACCAAGTCGCTCGCCGTTCCCGCCGGCATCTCCTGCCTCCTGGGCATCACCGAGCCCGCAATCTTTGGCGTGAACCTGCCCAACATGAAGCCCTTCGTGGCCGGCATGATTGGCTCCGCCTGCGGCGCCCTCTGCTGCTTCATCTTCAACCTGGCAGCATCCGGCACTGGTGTCACGGGTATCTTTGGCATCCTGCTCTGCATCGCCCAGCCCATCCAGTACATCATCATGTTCGCCGTCGCCTTTGGTGTTGCCTTTGGTATATCCTCGGCGGTGTACCGCGATAAGGAAGACGCCCCCAAGGCCGAGAAGGCCATCGCCGAGACCGCAGCCGTCGCCGACGAGGTCCGCGCCCTCCAGGCAGAGGAGAGCGGCGCCGCTACCGTCGAAGCTCCCAAGGCCGAGACTATCGGTGCCCCCGCCACCGGCACCGCCATCGCGCTGACAGACGTCTCCGACCCCGTCTTCGCGTCTCTCGCCATGGGCAAGGGCATCGCGGTGGAGCCCAAGGACGGAAAAATCGTCTCGCCCGTTGATGGCACGGTGACCGTAGTGGCCGAGACCGGACATGCCCTTGGCCTGCTCTCCGATGCCGGCGCCGAGATTCTCATCCACATTGGCATCGACACCGTCGAGCTTAAGGGTGAGCCCTTCACGCCCTTCACCAAGGTAGGCGACCACGTCAAGCGCGGCGACGTCCTCATGGAGGCCGACCTTGGCGCCATCAAGGAGGCCGGCAAGGCAGTCACCACGATGCTCGTGATCACCAACACTGACGCGTACACCGCGGTCGACCAGCTCGCAACCGGCGAGGTCAAGGCCGGTGACGCCGCACTTGCCACGCGCTAGGCTCAGCTAACACACCCATGCGGGCGGTCGCCTCTGGCGGTCGCCCGTCTCGCGTTCAATCCATGCCCCTAAGAGAGGAGACCCATGTCCACCACGCACGAGCGCTGGACACCCCACTTCCACCTGGCGCCACGCCAGGGGTGGCTCAACGACCCCAACGGTCTGTGTCAGTTCCACGGCACCTATCACGTCTTCTACCAGGCGGCCCCCGACTGGCCAGCCGCCGGCAAGAAGGGCTGGGGCCACTTTGCCAGTCGTGACCTGGTGAACTGGGAGGATCTGGGCGAGCCCCTTGCGCCCTCCATCCCCGAGGATGCCGACGGCGTGTATTCGGGCTCCGCGCTGGTGGTGGCTGGCGGTGCGCCCAACGGCGGCGACCTCCTGCGCCTCTACTACACCGGCAACGTGAAGTACGAGGGAGACCACATCCACACTGGCCGCGACGCCAACCAGATCATGGTCACAAGCGAGGACGGCATCTCCCTCTCGGAGAAGGAAGTCCTGCTCCGCCCCCGTGACTATCCCTCCGACCTCACGCGCCACGTGCGCGACCCCAAGGTCTGGGAGCAGAACGGGCGCTACTACATGGTGCTTGGCGCCCGTCGTTCGGACGACGTGGGCGACGTTCTTCTCTACGAGTCCACCGATGCCGTGGCGTGGGCGTACCGCGGGCGCATTGAGTCCGCGCACACGTTTGGCTACATGTGGGAATGCCCCAACGTGATCCAGATTGACGGCCACGACTACCTGGTTGTGTGCCCGCAGGGACTGCCCAGCGAGCCCACGCGCTGGCAGAACCTCTACCAGGCCGGATACTTCCCGCTGCCGCAGGGCGTCCTTGATACCGCGCAGGTGGACGAGACGAGCTTTGTCGAGCTTGACTGGGGCTTCGACTTCTATGCGCCGCAGGTCTTTGGGGACGAGAAGGGCCGCTGCATCCTCATTGGCTGGATGGGCATGCCAGATGCGGAGTACACCTCTGCGCCGGACGGGCTCGCTTGGTGCCACTGCCTCACCGTGCCGCGCGAGGTCACGGTTGGCGCGGACGGTCTTCTCCGCCAGTGGCCGGTTGCCGAAATCGACGGCCTTCGCGGCTTTGCTCAGCCCGTGAACCCCGCGGTGGGCGCAATTCTCCCCCACCACCACGCTGACATCGAGCTTCTGGGTATCGAGGGCAACCTCGAGATGGGGTTGGACGGCCAGCTGGAGCTTTCCTTCTCCGCTGACGAGGGACTGCTGAGAATGACGTTTGCGGACGAGAAGTCCGCCGTTGGACGCACCGAGCGCGTGATGCCGCTCGCAACACTGCGCGAGCTGCGCGTGCTGGTAGACGGTTCAACTGTCGAGGTCTACGTGAACCACGGCGAGGGGGTTCTCTCTACCAGGTGGTTCCCCACGGCAGACACGCTGCTGGTCACCTTGCACGCCACCTGCGAGAGCGCCCGCTCCTGGGAGATGGGCGGCGAGCCTCCGCGCGCGTGACGACGGCGGGTGCGACGGCGCCACAGCGGGGGTTACGTACGAAGTCGCTGCGGAAACGCGCCCTCCGGCGCCAAAACGGCGCCATAGCAGCGAATTCGTACGCACTTGCTGCGGGAACGCGCCCTGTGGCGCCAAAGCGGCGCCACAGGGGCAACTTCGTACGCATCTGCTGCCAAAACGCGCCCTCCGGCGCCACCGTCCGACCCGCAGCGCCCCCACAGCGCCCCTCGCTATCCTTTCGAATACGTAACCCTCACGGTCGGCGGGATTCCGTTCATGGCGTTGGAGTTCACCACCACGTAGAGGTACCGATGCACCGACCTGCGCAGGTTGGTGAGGGTCAGGGCGCTTCTCGGATCAGCGACGGTACCCGTGGCAGCGGTCGCAAGCATGAGGTCCGTCCCGGCCGCAATCCCATGGTCGTGGTCCATGTAGTAGTCGTCCACGCTATAGTCCGAAAGCACGACGCCGTCAAAGCCCCACTCGTCACGCAACAACCCGGTCTGAAGGTCCTCTCGTCCACCTCCCCAGGTGTTCCCCAGGAAGCTGTAGCAGCTCATGATCGAGAGGGGCACCTCCACCTTAGACTGGACCTGCTTTCCCGTCGATGCATCCAGCACGGGCACCGCATGCCGCGCGGACGACTTGACCACCATCTCAAACGGACGCGCGTACATCTCGCGAACAGCCTGCTCTGTAGCCCAGGTGCACAGATGCTCCCTCCGACTGGTCTCCTGGTCGTACACGCAGAAGTGCTTGAGCATGTTGACCATCCCACGCGAAGCGCCACCGTCCACCATGGCTCGTGCAAGGGACCCCGTAAGCAGCGGATCTTCTGAGTAGTACTCATAGTTCCTGCCCGAGAAGGGCGAGCGGTGCATGTTGATAGCGGGGCTCCACCAACCAAAGATGCCAGACGAGAGGGACTCCTCCCCTACGGCCTCGCCCATACTGCGCAGCAGGTCAACGTCCCAGGTCTCCGCCACCAGATACTCGCTCGGCCACACGCAGTGCGAGCCGCCGCGCTCCATGCCACCCATCGCCGCAGGCGAGTCGTCCCAGTCGGTGGAAGGCTTGCCAACCGAGTCGATCTTCTCGCCTGCATTGGTGCATACAAGGGCAACCATATCCCCAGGGTTCAGCTGGTCGAGAAGCATGTCCCACAGGGGATCGTCAAAATCGCGACCCCTCAGGTCGATGAGCGAGACCCCGTTCTGGGCACCGGTCTGTGGCGCCGTCGCCGTCCCGTCGTCCTCCGCCTCCGCATCGTACGTGGCAAGCGTCACGCCCACCGATGCCGCGGTCTTGTCCTGCGCGGGCGCCGGGAAGCTTCCCGCCATATCTTTGCGGGTGAGAAGCACCGGGGCGCCATCCGCCCCCAAGGCAGCCAGGCAATCGAAGTACTCGTCCAGGTCCGGAAAGCGAGCGACAACGTCTGCCCCCGTCACGTCGTCGGTCTTGTAACGCTTCTCGTCCAGGTCAATCGCACGCGTCTCGACCACATGGTGGGAGTCCGTGCGAAGGGAGACCTGGTACGAGCCGGCGGCAAGCACCCAGCAGCCATCCTGCGCAGACCAGCTTGCCATCCGGCGCACGGGCCAGCTCAGCTCGACCGTCTGGGACTCGCCTGGCGCAAGCTCTCCGGTCTTGGCAAAGGCGACAAGTGCCACAGCGCTCTTCTCGACGGCGCCATCCCACGGGGCACCCACGTACACCTCGAGAACGTCCTTGCCCGAGAGCTGCCCGGCATTGGTGACGCTTGCGGTAAGCACGACATTCTCGCCGTCCACACGACAGTCAAGCAGCGACTGCTCAAAGCGCGTGTACGAGAGACCGTAGCCAAAGGGGAAGGTCACAGCGCTGTCGTAGTCGATTGTCCCCATTGCGGCGGCCGTCTCGAAGTATCGATAGCCAACGTAGATGCCCTCGAGGTACTCCACAAAGCGCGCGCCGTCACCGGTCGTTGTGTTGCCGGGGTAGAAGTCGTGAATGTCGGTGTAGCGATGCTCGCCCATGGTGTTGAAGCTTGGGGCAAGACGCATGTCCCGAGCCCAGAGGTCGCAGGTCCTGCCGCAGGGGTTCCGTCTCCCACAGAGAACCTCGCCCACCACCTCCGCGCCCACTGCGCCGGGAAAGCCCACGTGGAGTAGCGCGTCCACCTGGTAGGGGCTCCCTTCCTCGACAAGAGGCCCCACCTCGAGCGTTGTCCCCGTGTTGAGAAGCACCACCACGTGGTCCGCAGCCTCGCGCGCACCCGCAATGAGGCCCAGCTCCTCCGCCGTGAGCTGGAGGGAGTGCTGCCCCTCAGCGTAGTTCGCGGTCTCCTCGTTGGGGACAAATGACGAGAAGCGCTCGTCTGCCAGCGACGCATTGAGGTCAAGCGAGAGGTCATAGCCCTCCCCGCTCGCCCGGCCAAGAACCACCACGGCAACGGTCCCAGAGACGCTTTCGCGCACGCCCTCCGGACAGCTCGACCACGGCAGCTCGCCGATGTAGTACGTAGTGGTGGCACGTACGTCCAGCGTCTGGATCCCTCCACGGGGACGGTCCTGCGCGTGGGCGGAGAGCCATTCGTGAACGGTGGGGTTCACTTCGAGCCCCGCTTGCACCAAGCCCTCGTAGAAGCCCGTGCACACGGCGTCAGGCGCAACCGAGCCCGCGCCATAGCCGCCAAAGAGCGGGTCCTCTGCGCAACGCCCCAGCAGGCTCACCGCACAGCCCTCCGGCAGCGGCAGCACGCCGTTGTTCGCCAGGAGCACCATGCCCTCGGCCTCAATCGTGCGTGCAACCTCGTGCGATGCCGCGACCGCCTCCTCGAGCGACCCATAGGCGGGGGTGTAGTACGCACTGTCCCACCCAGAGGTCACACTGGAGTCGAGCGGCTCGACGCCCTGCACGCTACGAGCCCCCTCAGCACCCTCGCCTTCGTCCCCCAATGGCGCAACGGCACAGCCTGCCTGCGCACATGCCGCAAGCGCACCCGCAGCAAGACCGAACGCCTGGCGACGTGTAACATCCCGCATCTTGACCCCTCACCAAACTCAACCGAAGCGCACCCTTGTGCGTCTCGGCAAGGGTATCCGCCGCGCGGACGCCAAACTCGAAGGCGACGCGATTGGTCAAAGCCTCAACGCAAAATGCCGCGTCCACCACCGGATGGCAGACACGGCATGAAGTCGCACCTCTGGACTGCGCGAGAAGGGCTATCTGACAACGCGACTCTTCATAATCCAGAACGTCGCAAACACGGAGAGCGCCACGGATAGTATGACCGGAAACACCCAGGTCTCGTCCATGGGAAGCCCGGTGTTCATACCGTAAAACGAGAAGACCGTTGTGGGGACCGAGAGCACCAGCGTGATGATAGCGAGGGTGCGCATCGTGAGGTTGAGGTTGTTGTTGATAATCGAGCCAAACGTGTCCATGGTCTCGTTGTAGACCTGCGTGTATATCTCGCACATCTCGATGGCCTGCTTGACCTCGATGGACGTGTCGTTGAGAAGGTCTCGATCCTCGTCGTAGAGCTTGAGGATTCTGCCATAGCTTATGCGCTGGATGGTGGCGTCGAGCGCCTTGAGCGAGGTCGAGAAGTACACCAGCGACTTCTCGAATCCCAGCATCTTGATGAGTTCCTCGTTGCGCATGGACCTCCTGAGCTCGCTCTCGTTCTCGCGAAACTGGCGGTTCACCGAACGCAAGTCAACCTGGTAGCGCTTGGAGATGTGGAGCAAGATCTGCAGCAAGAAGCGCGTGCGCTGTGCCGTGTTGATGTCGCGCACCCGGCCGCTCTCGAACGCGGAGACGGTCCAGTTCTCCTTAAGGCTCACGGTCATTACCAGGTCCTTCTCGGGCAAGAAGAGCACGGCAAGCGGATGGGTGTCGTACTGGACGATCGAGGTGCTTTCTGCCTCGCTCTTGTCCTCCACGAAAGGGCAGTCCACAATCACGAGCACCTGCCTGGTCTCGTCGTCTCGCTCGATGCGTGAGCTCTCCTCGTCATCGAGCGCGGAGGCGACAAAGTCCGGGATGACGCCCATCTCGTCCTGCATCCAGGCACGCTCCCGCTTGGTGGGAGCCACGACGCTCACCCAGCATCCTGGGCAGGGCCCCGCGACGCGCGAGGTGAGAAAGACCTTCTCGCCGCTCTCGTCCTCCTCAACGGTTGTCTTGAAGCACTCGATCACAGGCCCTGCCCCTACTCTCGCAGCCCTTAGAAGTCTGCGTTGCCCACGGTGCGCGGGTGCGGCAGCACGTCGCGGATGTTATCGACGCCCGTGAGGTACATGACCAGGCGCTCGAAGCCCAGGCCAAAACCCGCGTGGTGGCATCCGCCATAGCGACGCAGGTCAAGGTAGTACTTGTACTGCTCGGGATCCATGCCAAGCTCCTGGATGCGGCTCTGGAGCACGTCGAGACGCTCCTCGCGCTGAGAGCCGCCGATGATCTCGCCAATGCCGGGTACGAGGCAGTCCGCAGCGGCGACGGTCTTGCCGTCATCGTTCAGGCGCATGTAGAACGCCTTGATGTCGCGCGGGTAGTCCGTCACAAACGTGGGTCGCTTGAAGTGCTTCTCGGTGAGGTAGCGCTCGTGCTCGGTCTGGAGGTCGACGCCCCAGGAGACGGGGTACTCGAACATCGTGCCGGAGTTCTGTGCGTCCTCGAGGATCTTCACGGCATCGATGTAGCTCACGCGCGCAAAGTCACTCGTGGCAACGTGGCTCAGGCGATCCTTGAGGCCCTTATCCACCCACTTGTTGAAGAAGTCCAGCTCATCGGGGCAGTGCTCCATCACGTAGTTGATAACGTACTTGAGCATCTGCTCCGAGACGTCCATCTCGCCCTCAAGGTCGCAGAAGGCCATCTCGGGCTCGACCATCCAGAACTCGGCGGCGTGGCGGCGCGTGTTGGAGTTCTCGGCACGGAAGGTGGGACCAAAGGTGTAGACGTCACCAAAGCTCATGGCAAAGTTCTCTGCCTGGAGCTGGCCGGACACGGTGAGGTTAGTCTGCTTGCCAAAGAAGTCCTTGCTGTAGTCCACCTTGCCGTCCTCGGTGAGGGGCGGGTTGGCCGGGTCGATGGTGGTCACGCGGAACATCTCGCCGGCGCCCTCGGCGTCCGACGCGGTGATGATGGGCGTGTTCACGTAGACAAAGCCGCGCTCCTGGAAGAAGCGGTGGATGGCAAAGGCAGCAACGCTGCGCACGCGGAACACGGCGCGGAAGAGGTTGGTGCGGCTGCGCAGGTGCTGCTGCGTGCGCAGGAACTCGCGCGTCTGGCGCTTCTTCTGCATGGGGTAGTCGGGCGCAGAGGTCCCCTCCACCGTGACGGACGCCGCTTGCAACTCGAAGGGCTGCGGCCTGTCCGGCGTGAGCTCCAACGTGCCACGCACGATAAGGGCTGCGCCCACGTTCTGCGAGACAATTCCCTCGTATGTCTCGTCGCCCAGACGCTCACGGTTGACCACGACCTGCAGGTCCTTGAAGCAGCTGCCGTCGTTCAGGGTGACGAAGCCAAAGTTCTTCATGTCGCGGATGGAACGCACCCAGCCGGCAACGGTGAGCTCGGTGCCACCCAGCTGGTCCATGTCCGCATAAAGCGCGGCGATTCTCGTGCGATTCAAGGGACGTCCTTCCTCTTGGAATTGTGTCATGCTCGTTAACTGTCTCATCTTATCGCGACGGCAGGGGCCGCACCCCCTCATTCTCCGCACTGGAAGGAGGCGCTGCCATGAAGAGCACACGCGCCACAGACTACGGGCTTCTCGCCCAGCAGGTTGAATCTCTTGCCGAGGGAACGCCGGGGTGGCTTCCCGCGCTCGCGAATGTCGCCGCGCTCCTGGGCGAGACTCTGCCAAGCATCAACTGGGTGGGATTCTACGTGGCTGTCGCAGGCCCCGCGGGCGGGCAGGACCTTGTTCTCGGACCCTTCTGGGGGCGCCCCGCATGCGTGGGAATCCCCTTTGGCGCGGGCGTCTGCGGAGCGGCCGTGAAGACAAACGAGCCCCAGCTCGTGCCCGATGTCCACGCCTTCCCCGGCCACATTGCCTGCGATGCCGCATCGCGCTCGGAGCTCGTGGTTCCCATACACGCAACCGCCTCGGACGGCAGCGACGTCATCTGGGGCGTCCTTGACTGCGACAGCCCCATCCCCGCGCGCTTCTCGGCAACAGACCTCGACGGTTTCTCGCTTGTCGTACATGCGCTGGAGAGTTCCGCTGAGCTTCTCGGCCCAGCGGTGGGGCCAATGCGCCCGTAGTCGCGTAGAATCTCTGACGAGACGATCGTCACCACCGAGAGGAGACGTCAATGGAGGAGTACAAGCGCCAGTTCATCGACTTCATGGTCGAGAGCAAGGTGCTCAAGTTTGGCGAGTTCACCCTCAAGAGCGGCAGGAAGTCGCCGTTCTTTATGAACGCCGGCGCCTACGTCACGGGCTCGCAGCTCAAGCGCTTGGGAGAGTTCTACGCCCGCGCCATCCACGACAACTTTGGCCTGGACTTCGACGTGCTCTTTGGGCCTGCCTACAAGGGCATTCCCCTGGCGGTCTCCTGCGCCATTGCCTTCCACGACCTCTACGGCAAGGAGGTGCGCTACTGCTCCAACCGCAAGGAGGTCAAGGACCACGGCGCCGACAAGGGCAACCTCCTGGGCAGCGAGCTTAGGGACGGCGACCGCGTAGTGATGATCGAGGACGTCACCACCTCCGGCAAGTCCATCGACGAGACCTACCCCATCGTGACCGGCGCGGCTGCGGTCGAGGTCAAGGGGCTTATCGTCTCGCTCAACCGCATGGAGGTGGGCAAGGGCGGCAAGGTGAGCGCCCAGGAGGAGATCCAGGAGCGCTACGGCTTCCCCGTCGCGAGCATCGTGACCATGGCAGAGGTCGTCGAGGCACTCGACGGCACCATCATTACGCCGCAGCTCAAGGCTGCCATCGACGAGTACTACGAGAAGTACGGCGTGAAGTAGCGCAGCAAGACACGCAGCACAAAAAAGCGGGGCGTCAGCACAAGCTGGCGCCCCGCATACGTTACGAGTGGCCTTTCTCGCGTGGCTCACCCTACGCCGCCAGGTCGGCGCGACGAGCCGTGGCCTCCTCGAAGTCGCGAGTGCCCACAAATACGTCCTGCTTGTAGGGGTTGACGCCCAGCTTCTTGGCGCGGTAGGCGATTGTGATGATGGCTGCCACGTTTGCCACGAGCGCGACCACGGAGACCACGGTCGCCGTGGTGGGATTGAGCGTGGAGTGCGTCACAAAGACCGACTCCTCCTGGAACGCGGGGAAGACCTGCGCGAACATGCACCAAATGGCCAGCGTGTTTGCGCGGTTCTGAATCCAGGCGCCCTTGTTCCAAAGCGCGTTTGCCACCGTGGGGGCAAGAAGCAGCGCCAGGCCGCAGTACCAGGCGTGGTGCGGCAGGCAGTTGTAGGTGTAGCAGAAGTTCCAGATGTCATAGGCAACGATGAAGACCCAGGTCATGTCAGGCCAGAGCATGTCTCGTCCGTCCTTGGAGGAGTAGACGTTCCACCAAGCCGTCATGCAGAAGATGTTGATGATGCCAGCAATGCCGTTGAAGACGTTGTTCCAACCGGCGAGCTGGGTCGCGCCCTCCGAGGTCACCCACGTGGTCTCGCCTAGCGCAAAGAAGTGATAGGCGCTCTCGAAGTCAGAGCACACGGCAATGAGGATGTTGATTGCGACAATCGCAAACGGGAAGGCGCGGAACCAGTGCGCGCGACCAAGGCTTCCCCACTGGTACTTGATAATCATGAAGCCAATGCAGCCGACAAGCGCCGCGTACACCTTTGCGTAGTGGAACCAGCTGTTCTGGTAGATGTGAGTGGGATTGGTGAGCGCCCACTCCTGGCCCTGCGCCACGCCCACGGCAATAGCAATGCAGTAGATGGTCATGGCCACGGGCAGCACGCCGAACATGATGAGGCCCCCGACCTTAGACCTGCGGGCGAACTCGTTGAGCACGATGAGCCCAACAAAGACTATCACCCACCCCAGGAGCTGGAACGGCAGATTGGCACTATGGTCGAACAACATGGCACTTCCTCTCTCTTGCTGTCTTTGGGGAAACGCTACTGTCGCGCGTTGGCGCGGCTAGTCCTGTTGGGAGCCAAGGTCAAGGTGGAGCGTGTCGGCGATGAGGTCGGCAACAAGCTCGTCCGAGGCGTCGGGGTGGGTCCTCATGTAGCTCATGAGGCCAATGATGAGCAGGTAGAACTCCTCGTAGGGATGGTGTATCTCCACGCGGTGGTACCTGGCGTACTCGGCAACGGTAGTGTGCGTGAGGTATTCGGCAAGAGTGCGTGCCGTCTGTTGGCTAAAGCGCTGGTAGAGAAGGGCGTTCTGGCTCTTGAGAAGGTCAGTCCTAAAGCTGTCCGTGTCAAAGAGATGGCGGCGGAGCATGGCAACGCAGGTCCTAAGGGCGCCTGCGACGTCCCCGCGCATGCGCCGCGCATTCCACTCGCGCACGGCAGCCACAAACGTGTCGACGTAGGCGTCGAGAATGGCGTCAGTGACCTCGTCGCGACTTGAGAAGTAGTGGTAGAAGAGGCTGCGCGTAATATTGGCCCGCTCGGCGATGTCCTTCACCGAGGTGTGGTCGATGCCCTTCTCCTCGTAGAGGGAGCGGGCGGCGGCAATGATCTGCTCGCGTCGCGTTTCTGCAATCTCGCCGCGCATCGACTTCACCTCCCTTGTTGACACCATGTCAACGACGGGGCCAATAATAGGATGTGAAGAGAATGTGTGGCAACGAACAGTTTTCGAAAAACGTCAACGAGCCGCAGCCCAGAGGGGGTGCGTGGCATAAAAAGGCGCGGCGACCCATTTGGGGCCACCGCGCTTCTTGGCTCTGATTGTGTTGCAGAGGCTACATGGGCATCGTGGGGGCAACAAAGGTGCGGGCCTGGTACTCGCGGTCCAGGTCGTAGAGGCCCTTGGGATCGGAGCCAAAGAGCTCCATGTTCTTGATCATGTCGGAGGCGTTGGTCTCCTCCTCGCCCTGCTCCTTCACGAACCAGTCGAGCAGCTGCATAGTACGGAAGTCGTGCACGTCATAGGCGGCCTGGTAGCACTCGTTGATTGCGGCCGTGATGTAGCGCTCGTGCTCGAGGCCGGCCTGCAGCGGCTCGAGGTCGTTGGTGAAGGTCTTGTCCGGCTCGGCGATGGCGGCCATCTTGACCTGGTAGTCGTTGTCCAGAAGGTAGCGACGGAGGATCTTTGCGTGGGAGACCTCCTCCTGCACCTGCACCATGTACCAGTTTGCGAACCCTTTGAGGCCACGGTCCTCGTAGTAGTCGGCAAACGTGAGGTAGAGGTAGGCAGAGTAGAGCTCCTTGTTGATCTGTGCGTTAAGGGTGTCGCCGACCTTCTTGTCGAGTGCCATGACAACCTTCTTTCCTGCCCCGCAGGGCGTTGGGGAAATGCTTCCACTTGTTGGTCTACCCATTGGGCCGCGCGAATGTCAGCTCTTTGAAACTTGCACCGTTTGGCGACGAGCGGTGCCTGCAGCCTCTGCGGCACCGTCGGCACCCCGCTGGCCACCTGCCCCGCTGGGCGACACCGGTCACTCTTTATCGCTTTCCATGAATCGTCGGACACGTTTGCCCAGTTGCCGCGAAGACGTTTTGAGAAAAGGCGATAAACTCCGTGGGCAGGAGTCCGTTCGGGACGCAATTTGAGGTTCGGACGGGAGTGCAAGCGAAGGGAGCGCATGGTGACCAAGCTCATGAAGTACCTGCTAGAGCCACAGACCGCCGTGGTCTTTGACATCGACGGAGTCCTTGCGGTCTACGAGTTTGGTGACCTCTGCCACAGTGCCTGCCCTGACGAGGACTGGGAGGACTACGTCCGCACGCACGACCCCTACGCCAGCTCGCGTCCGGTGCCGCAGATCAAACGTTTTGTCCAGGACAAGGGCGAGAACCGCGTATGGGCCTGCTCGCAGGCAAGCGACGTCGAGGCACCCGGCAAGCGGGCCTTTGTCACGCGCTGCTACGGCCTTGCCCCCAGCCATGTGGTGACCGTGGCGGAGAAGTCCGAGAAGGTCGAGTTTCTCCGCCAGCTGGCGCAAGAGCTTGAGGTCCCCGAGCGCCGCGTTGCCATCGTCGAAGACACGGTAAAGACGCTTGACCTCATCGATCGCGAGACCGACTGCGTCACGGTGCACGTCTCGTCCTTCTTCGACTACGGCATGTGACCCGCACCCGCGCCCGCACCGTGCGCCGACAAAGCTACGCCATGCTCTCGTGAACCTCGCGCTCGACCCCGTTGGCGTCACGGATGACCTCGACCCATCGCTCGATGCGCTCCCCGTCAAGCATGCGCGCGGCGTCCTCGATCTTGCCGGCGAGAAGGTCGAGCGACTCCGGAGAGACAGAACCACTTGCTGCCTGGAGAGCCAGTGCCCTGGCTATGTCTGCGCAGCCGTGAAGCTCTTCTTGTGGGTTTTCCAAAGTATCACCTGCTAAATAGCGTCGTTTTCCTGGTAGACACCAGAATATTCTATTTTTGAATGTCATGCGCGCGGGTCTACATTCCGGCGCATGTACGAGATTGCCGACAGACTCGTGGGAAAGGTCCTCCGCAAGCTGAGGATGGAATCTGGCCTGAAGCAGGACCAGGTTGCAGCCCGCTTGGGCATTAACCAGTCGATGATCTCGAAGTTCGAGTCTGGCGAGCGCTCGCTCCACCTGAGCGAAGTCTACGCTTACGCCGACGCGCTTGGCACCACACCGCAGCGCATTCTCCAAGAGGTCTGGGACAATCGGCTGCCGCGACATGGCAACTAAACACGGCCGGGACGCCCCTGCCCCGCCGCCGCTCGCACGGCCCTCCCCCGCGCTACCCTAGAGGGGACAGGCCACACAAGAGGGACGGGGAGCACCATGAACACGGGGATGCACGCCACGGGGACACGTCTCGTGCGCATAGCCAACGCGCAAGACCTTCTCGCCCACTCAGCGGACAGGCTCTCCCACCTGCTCACCCCTGCCGAACTCGCCCAGGCAAACGCGCGCGAGAACCCCGCCGAGTACGTGGCTGGCCACCTCGCCGCCAAGGGAGCGGCGATAGACGCCCTGGCACGGCTCCTGCCACCGGGCACAAAGATTGATTCTCTCGAGCTGGAAACCCTCGACGCCACCTCCGGCGCACCCGTGTGCACGGTACGGGGGTCCCTGGTCGCCGCCCTGGCCGCACGCAGCATGGAGCCGCCATGCATCTCCATCACCAACGAGGCCGGTGCCGCGCTGGCAACTGCCATGGTTCGGATTCCCCGCAAGGGGGACACGCACGCATGATGTATGACCAGCCGCTTGCTGTGGGCGGGCTCGAGCTCAAGAACCGACTGGTCATGGTGCCCGTTGCCACGAGAAAGGCGGACGCATGCGGCCGGGTGACCCAGGCGCTTTGCGACCACTACGCCGCCCGTGCGCGCGGCGGTTACCTGGGACTCGTTGAGTGCGGCCACCACTTTGTCTGCGAGGAAGGACGGGCAACCGCGGGCCAGGCGTCAATCGCACACGACGAGGACATCGAGGGCCTCAAGCGCGAGGCGGCAGCCGTCCACGATCAGGGAACTCCCGTCTTTGTGCAGCTCTCACATGCAGGCTCGGCAGCAACCGAGAGACTCACGGGCACGCAGCCGCTAGCACCCTCGGCCGTCACCTGCCCAGGCGCCAAGATGGGCCACCCCCTCCCCCGCGCCATGAGCGCGGATGACATCGCGCGCGTGCCAGAGCTCTTCTCGGCAGCGGCACGGCGCGCCCGCGCGGCCGGCTTCGACGGCGTCGAGATACACGCAGCCCACGGGTACCTGCTGGACCAGTTCCTCTCGCCCCTCACCAACCTGCGAAAAGACGCCTACGGCGGCTCGCTCGGGAACCGCGCGCGGCTCCTTGTGGAGGTGCTTCGTGCCGTGCGAGCAGAGCTGCCCTCGGGCTACCCGGTCTCTGTGCGCCTGGGCGGCTGCGACTACATGCCAGGTGGCAACACCATCGACGACGCGGTGGCGTTCGCGCGCGTGGCCGAGGCGGCGGGCGCGAGCCTCATCTCCGTCTCGGGCGGCATGTGCTACTACGGCAGGCCCGGCCACGAGGACACCGCTGGCTGGTTTGCGGATTCGTCGATGCCAATCCGTGCGGCCGTGGGCGTGCCAGTGCTTCTGTCGGGCGGCATAAAGACGGGCGCGGCGGCGGAAGCACTGCTCGAGCAAGGCGCCTGCGACCTTGCGGGCATCGGACGTGCAATACTGAACAGGCCCGCATGGGCGCGGCGCGAGACCACCAAGCTCTTCGCTGTCAGCGCGCCCGCAAAAGGCACCACAAGATAGCGAGAACACCGGCTGCGCAGGCCGAGGAGGACAGCATGGACGAGAGCGACATGAAGCTCGCGGAGCAACTGCGCGAGCAGCTCGAGGCAAACGGAGCAAAGACGGCCTTTGGCGCGCCAGCAGCGACGCCGGAAGCAGCGCCGAGCAAAGCCACCCCGCAGGGCGAGCAGGACGACGCAGGCAGCCTCGTAGAGGGGCCGTTTGCCCAGGCAATGGCCGCCTACCACAAGGCAAAGCGCTCGGGCGACGCCGAGGCGACAGCGGCAGCCGAGCGCCACCTCCAGGACGTGGTGCGCGCCGAGCTTGCCGGCGGCGCCGAGCCCTGCTCGGGAGACGAGCGATGAGCGCGGAGGAGACCGGCGCCACCGCCAGCGCGTCCAACCCCACTCCCGTTGACCTTGGCCCCAATGGCCCGGGCTCGCTGGGGCGCCTCATCCCCTGGCCGGATGACGAGACCTACCCCAACATCCCAGCGGAGGACGCCCTCGAGCTCTTCCTTGGCTGGGTGGAGTCGCGCGGCATGCAGCTCTGGGACCACCAGGAGGAGGCACTTCTCGACCTTGCATCGGGCGACCACGTGATCTTGGGCACGCCTACGGGCTCGGGCAAGAGCATGGTTGCCGTGGGCATGCTCTTCATAGCCAACTGCACCAACCGCCGCGCCTACTACACGGCGCCCATAAAGGCGCTGGTCAGCGAGAAGTTCTTCAACCTGGTTGACCTTCTCGGCAAAGACAACGTGGGCATGATCACAGGCGACGTGGTGATAAACAGCGAGGCGCCCGTCATCTGCTGCACGGCCGAGATCCTTGCCCAGGACGCGCTGCGCTTTGGCGAGCACGCGGACATCGGCTGCGTGGCCATGGACGAGTTCCACTTCTACAGCGACCGCGACCGCGGCTGGGCCTGGCAGGTGCCGCTGCTGGCGCTGCCCCACACGCAGTTTCTGCTCATGTCCGCCACGCTGGGCGACGTCACCGACATCGCCGCTGCGCTCGAGGAGCACACCGGACGCGCCGTCGACAAGGTGCTTGACGCGCCCCGGCCGGTGCCCCTCTCCTACGAGTTCGTGGAGACCCCGCTTGAGGGCACGGTCGAACTGGCCCTGCGTGACGGCGACGCGCCTCTCTATATAGTGCACTTCTCGCAGGAGGCGGCCCTCAAGAGCGCGCAAGCCCTCTCGAGCTACGGCGTCTCCTCGAAGGATCAGCGCGAGGCCCTGAAGAACGCCGTCAAGGGCGTGCGCTTCACCACCACGTTTGGCAAGACCCTGAAGCGACTCATACTCACGGGGGTGGGCGTGCACCACGCCGGCATGCTGCCGCGCTACCGCCTGCTGGTGGAGAAGCTCGCGCAGCAGGGCCTGCTGCCCGTGATCTGTGGCACCGATACGCTCGGCGTGGGCATCAACGTTCCCATCCACACCGTGCTTCTCACCCAGCTCACCAAGTTCGATGGCCGGCACATGCGCAGGCTCAACGCGCGCGAGTTCCACCAGATTGCGGGGCGCGCCGGCCGCGCCGGGTTCGATACCGAGGGCCGCGTGATTGCAGAGGCCACCGAGTACGACATCGAACGCGCAAAGGCGCTGGCCAAGGCCGGCGGAGACCCCAAGCGCGCCCGCAAGATCAAGGTCAAGACGCCGCCCTCGGACTTTGTTGGTTGGAACAAGCAGACCTTCGAGCGCCTTATTGCGGCAGAGCCCGAGAAGCTCCGTCCGCGCCTGCGCATTACGCACTCCATGGTGCTCGCCGAGATCGAGCAGGGCGGAGACGCCTGGGCGCGCACGCACAAGCTCATAGAGGACTCGGCCCAGACGCCGGAGGAGAAAGCCGCGCTCTCACAGCGCACCGACGCGGTCTTTGCCACGCTCATCGACGCCGGCGTGGTCGAGCGCCATGAGGAGGAAGACGGCACAGCCTCCTACCTGCTCACCGTTGACCTGCCCGAGGACTTTGCGCTTGACCAGCCCCTCTCGCCCTTCCTTCTCGCCGCCATCGAGCTGCTGGACCCGGAGAGCGAGACCTATGCGCTGGACCTCATCTCGATGGTCGAGGCCACGCTTGAGGACCCGCCGCAGATCCTGCGCGCCCAGGAACGCGAGGCCCGCGGTGCCGCCATCGCGGCCATGAAGGCCGAGGGCATCGAGTACGAGGAGCGCATGGAGCGCGCGCAGGAGGTCACCTATCCCAAGCCGCTCGAGGACCTTCTCAGCGCTGCCTTTGCGGAGTACTGCGAGAAGGTCCCCTGGGCAAGCGACTACTGCCTACGGCCAAAGAGCGTGCTGCGCGACATGGTCGAGACGGCAAGCGACTTCAAGACCTACATTGGCCGCTACAAGATCGCCCGCTCGGAGGGCACGCTCCTGCGCTACCTCTCCGACGCCTACCGCGTGCTCGACCGCACGGTGCCCGCCGAGAAGCGCGACGAGCGCCTGGATGACATCGTGACCTGGCTCAGGCTGGTCGTTCGCACCACGGACTCCTCACTCGTGGACGAGTGGGAGGGCGCCGGCACCGAGGATGGCGCCACGGTTGCCGCGCCCAGCGTGGACGAGGTCGTCCACGACAGGCGCGGCCTCACGCTGCTCGTGCGCAACGCCCTCTTCGCCCGCGTGCGCCTGGCGGCGCTCGGCAAGGTCGAGGAGCTTGGCGACCTCGACGCAGACTGGGGCTATCGCTCGGTCGTGTGGCAGCAGGCACTCGACGCCTTCCACGCGGAGCACGAGCAAATCCTCTTGGATGCCGACGCGCGCTCCTCCGCCTACCTCGACATCGACGAGAAGGACGAGAAGACGGACCACGTCTGGCACGTCCACCAGGTCTTCCGCGACTCCGACGACGATCACGACTTTGGCATCTGGGGCGACGTCGACCTCGACGCCACGCAGGACGAGGGCGCCGTGGTCTTCAAGACCTACCGCGTGGGGTTTGTGGACACGCTCGCTTAGGCGAGCGTGCGCCGCGGGCCTACCGTTCGGGGCGCAAGTCGCGCGTCTCCCCGCCTTTCTCGGGAAAACCGCCCCAACGGCGGGTAGAACGAGAGCGCGGGGCGGCGCGCAAGGCGTCAGCCTCAGGCACACTCGCTTAGGAGGACGCCATGGCAGAGACAACCCAGACCTACCAGGACCTCGGTTACGACAAGATCTTTGTGTCGCTTGACGGAACGGAGCGCCAGACGGAGGTGCTCCATCGTGCCATCGTGATGGCGGCGAACGACAACGCGGAGCTCTACATTGGCCACGTCATCGACTCGACCGCGCTCGAGACCGCTGGGACCTATCCCGTCGACCTCATCCCCTCGCTCGAGAAGGACTTCCGCGAGTCCATCGCCGAGCAGGTCGCGGAGGCCGAGGCGGAGCCACAGATCAAGAGCGTCAAGGTCATCGTGAAGGCCGGGCGCATTCGCGAGACGCTGAAGGACGACATGATCGACGTCATTAAACCCGACCTCGTCATCTGCGGGGCGCGCGGCCTCTCGTCCATCAAGTACGCCATTCTCGGCTCCATCTCCACCTTCCTCACGCGCTCCACGACCTGCGACGTGCTCGTGGTGAAGTAGCGTACCCGCGACGGACGTCACGCCGTTCACGGATTTCTTTGGCACCTTCGCGGTATCCCACAGAAATCCCACAGCTCGTTCTCCTGCTGGGTGGTATGGCGATGACGCTTTGTAAAGTCGCAGGTAATTATCGTAATTTCTGTTGCGGCCCCTCTCGCGCGGAGGGGCCGCAACCCTATACGAGGACTTGAGACTTTTGCAGGAACCGTGATACCTCACTTTTCACGCTAAGGTTATCTAGCTGCGCTGTTGGCATGTTCTCGCCCGGCGCTCCGTCAACGTCGGCCACGGAGGTAACCTTTGCCGCTCTCGTCTACAACCCGATCAGGAGTCCTTGCGCTTGCACTCGCCTGCACCATGGCGGTTGGCATTGGCGCCGCAAGGCCAACCATCGCCTGGGGTGATACGCTCGACGACCTTGAGGCAAAGGTCGAGCAGACCAACGACGAGCTCACCGCCGCCAACGACAAGGTTGCCCAGCTCCAGCAGCAGATTGACGACAACCAGCAGCGCATCTCCGAGATCGAGGCCCAGCTGCCCGACGCGCGCGCGGCCGCGGCACAGAGCATCCGCGCCCAGTACAAGATGCAGCAGGGCTCGCAGGGTCTCGTCGAGCTGATTCTCTCGTCCGACAGCTTCTACGACTTCCTGTCGACCATCCAGTTCCTTGACTCTGTGACGTCGTATAACACCGACCAGATTCAGTCCCTCGTCGACCTTACGACCGAGCTCTCGAACACGCAGTCAGACCTCAACGCCCAGCTCTCCCAGGCCGAGACCGAGCGCCAGAACGCGCAGGACGCGCTCGACTCCGCCGTTGCTGCGCGAGAGGCGCTGCAGCAGCAGATGGCGGAGGAGCAGGCCGCGCAGGAGGCCGAGGCCCAGGCTGCGCTCCAGGAGGCAGCCCAGAGCGAGGGCCAGACCTTCCAGACCGAGTCGGGCAACACGGCAACCGTCGAGGTGCCCCAGTCTTCCAGCAATTCCTCAAGCGACTCGGGGAATTCCAGCAACTCGGGCAGCTCCAGCGAAAACGTCAACTGGCAGAGCGACAAGGACAGCTTCGTGTCCCAGTGGGGCGCCCGCATCGATGCCTACCTGGCGGGGTCCCCGCTTGCGGGCTACGGAAGCACCTTTGCCGCCGCGGCTTGGGACTACGGCATCGACCCGCGCCTCTCGCCCGCAATTTCGGCCGTCGAGAGCAGCAAGGGCCTCTATTGCGCCTACCCCCACAACGCGTGGGGCTGGGGCAACGTGAGCTGGAGCAGCTGGGAGACCGCCATCTACGCTCACACAGCCGGCCTTGCCTCCGGCTACGGCGGCTACCTCACCTACGCCATGGCACAGAAGTACTGCCCGCCCAACTCGTCGGCGTGGTACTCCTCTGTTGCAGCCAACATGGCAATGATCTAGGGGCGTTTCCGGACCCACCGCACCCTGCGGGTCCGCCCTCGGTCTCTCGTCCGCCCTCGGTCTCTCGTCCGCCTCTCGTCGGCCTCTCGTCCGCTTCTCGTCGGCCTCTCGTCCGCTTCTCGTCGGCCTTTCTCTCACGAAACCTGCGGGTTAATAGCAGTTAGCCTCATGCGTCGCCGAGAGAAACTGCAGGTAGATGGCCCGTGACCTTCTCGGGCACTGCTATTAAGCCGCAGGTTTTACGCCCAGGCACCACACGCGCCCTTCTGGCGGAACGCCGCAACCCCCATCGAGCGTGACGCTATCATGTCTGCATGACGATGCTACTTGGACATATCTCGAGCATTGAGGCGTACGACCTCCTTGGGCTAGGGCGCGATTCGCTCTCGCAGCCACGGGGCATGGCCCCCGAGGTAAGGGGCAACATTGAATCACTTGCCCTCCTCAACACATCCTCCCTCGAGCAAAGGCGTTCCAGAATAGCGCGCCTCACGGAGCTTCCCCTGCCCGCCCACATCATTGTCTCCAATAGACCCGGCCTCAAGCCAAGTCGGCACGTTGTTCCCCACGGTTGGTCCTATGGTCAGCCTTACAGTGACCTGGCGTCCGTCAACCTTGCAGCGGCAACCCCCTATGTCTGTCCTCCGGAGATGGCGCTCATGCAGATGGCGCGTACTCTGAGCAGGCCAAAGCTTGCACTGCTGGTAGACCAGGTAGTTGGCAGCTACAGAATCCTTCGACCAGAGGCGGTCCCTTTCTACGAACGCCTTTCCAACGTAGGCTTTGAGCGAGCAGATGGCTCCTCTTCTAATGTAGGGGCCTTTGCACCAACCACGGTCTATGGCCTTCCACCGCTCTCCAGCATCGAGACCATACAATCCTACGTTGCCGCCATGCCCAGCGCTTGGGGCTCTCGCCTGCTTGGGAGGTCATTGTCTCTTGCGGCAGACGGCCTTGCCTCACCGCTTGAGGCACAGGTGTACGCGCTTGCATTCTGTGGAAGGGTAAACGGTAGCGAGGGCATTCCCAAACCCCTTGTCAACTCAAGGCTTGAGGTTAGCGGACCTGCTCGGCGGCTGTTTGGCTCATCGTGGATCAAGCCAGACTACTTCTGGCCAGACGCCGGAGTCGCAGTAGAGGCAACCGGGTTCCTCTGGCATGGAGGGCGACAGGGAACTGCAGACACGTCGCGTCGCATGAAAGGCTATGGGGCGATGGGCATCCGTGCAATGACGCTCACCTCACCCGAGGTATACGACCTTCTCGTCTTTGAAGGAATCCTGCACCAGCTGGCCGGATGGCTGGGACACGACATTCCTGAAGAGACCCCACACTTTAGGCAGAGAAGAGCATGGCTCCGCAGCGAGGTGCTCGGGGTTCGTGGGACGAGAGTTCAGCTTCCGCCCGAGGATGACGACGCGTGGCTTGACGCCCTGCTTGCCTCATACGATGCAACCGGCGCGTAGATTGAAACGCGCAGGGGCAAGGTTGCGTCCTTATCGCATACCCATTCCGCCCACCATTTCTCGAAACCTGCGGCTTAATAGCAGTTAGCTTCGTGCGTCACCGAGAGAAACCGCAGGTAGATGACTTGAGACCTTTTCAAGAGGTGCTATTAAGCCGCAGGTTTTCCAGCTGCCACTCCCGCCTATGCCGTGAGATACACCATCGCAAGCACCAGCGCAAAGCCCACAAGGTCCGCCGCCGAGAAGCTCGTTCCCAGCCACAGAACCGAGGTCACTGTGGCGGTGAGGGGCTCAATGGTCCCCAAAAGGCTTGCACGCATCGAGCCTGCATCCTTGACGCCCTGCAGGTAGAGCGCGTACGCGCCAAACGTCCCTACGACCACCATGAAGGTGAGCAGCGCCACAGCAGCCACGTCAAGCTGCGGCATGTGCTCCCAAGGCCTATACGCAACAAGCAGGATGACGCCCGAGAAGAGAAACGACAGGCCGTTCACCACGAAGTTGCCCCACTTTGCCAGCTGGCGGGCAGGCAAGATCGAGAGGCACGCCGAGGCCGCTGCGCAGAGAAGTCCCCACGCCAGGCCACCCAGGGGCAGGCTGAGCTGCCCGGGATTTCCTCCCGTTGCCAGCAGATAGGTTCCCGCCAGGGCAAACACGATACCCAGAACCTCTCGCCGCTTTGGCCCACGACGCATCTTCACGCACACGTAGGCGAGCACGGCAAGCATTCCCAGGCTCTGCATCACTGTGGCCGTGGCGGAGTTGGTCCAGCTGATGGCCTCGAGGTAGGCCACCTGCGAAAAGAGAATTGCCCCAAGGCTCACGCCAAAGATCCCCACCAGCGAACGCGGGTCACGCAAGGCGCGGGTGACCTGACCCTTGTTGGTGACGTGCGCCGCAGCGAGAAAAAGCCAGCAGGCGGAGAGCTCACGAACGCACGCAAGCCACAGCGGGTCGACCGCATACGCGTCCATGAGCAGCTTCGACGCCGTGCCGTTGATGCCCCAAAACGTGCCGCCCACAAGCGTGCATACCACGCCGCGCAGGATGCGCTTGCGACGCTGCTCGTCGCTGAGCGGCGCGGTGCCAGCCGCCTTGGGGTGGTTGTCCCTCTCGTCGCGCGAGCCATCGTCGAGCGCCTCTGCCATTACGCGTTCCCCGTCCTTCTCGGATGAGACAAAGGGACTGTCCCTTTGTCTCACAGCGACATGTGATTCTACAGCGGAACGCCGCAGCCACCGCACGCGGGTCTGCATGCTGGGGAAAACGGGCACCATACCATGCGTGTTAAGCTTCTTCTCGAAATACGATATCGGCGGCCCCAGGCCGCAAGGAGGAACCATGGCATCCGAAGGCATCACCACAGCACCCCAGCGCGACTTCCTCGCGCCCGACCCGTCCCTTGCCCCCGGCAGCGTGCACGCCGGCTTTGAGGTGGTCTCCGCGACACCCGTCCCCGAGGTCTCCGGCACTATCTACGTGCTGCGCCACCAGGCGTCGGGCGCCCGCGCCATGTGGATCGCGTGCGCCGACACCAACAAGTCCTTCTCGATTGCCTTCAAGACCCCTCCCGCAGACGACACGGGCGTCTTCCACATCATCGAGCACTCCGTGCTCTGCGGCTCCGACGCCTACCCCGTGAAGGAGCCCTTCGTCAACCTGCTCAAGACGTCCATGCAGACCTTCCTGAACGCCCTCACGTTCCCGGACAAGACCATGTACCCCGTGGCTTCCACCAACACGTCCGACCTCGAGAACCTCATGGGCGTCTACCTTGACGCCGTCCTCCACCCCGCCATCTACCACCGCCGCCGCATCTTCGAGCAGGAGGGCTGGCATCTCGAGGCGGCAGACGACGGCTCGCTCTCGTACAACGGCGTGGTCTTCAACGAGATGAAGGGCGCCCTCTCAGACCCGGACGAGGTCCTGAGCCTGGCGCTCTCCCGTGCGCTCTTCCCCCAGAGCCCCTACCGCTTTGAGTCCGGCGGCGCGCCGCGCGCCATCCCCACCCTCACATACGAGGGCTTCCTTGACGCGCACGCCCGCCACTACGCCCTGCCCAACAGCTACACCATCCTCTACGGAGACATGGACATAGACCGCGAGCTTGCCTTTATCGACAAGCGCTTCCGCGGCGCAGAGAACCGCGGCGCAGGTGCGCCCAACCCCCTGCCGCTCCAGCCGGCAGTCACCTCCGCCCCGGTGAAGGTCGAGATGGCAACCACCCCCGACAACGCCTCCGTGGGCCTGGCGTACGTTGTTGCCACGTCCAACCAGCGCGAGCGCGTGCTTGCCGTGGACGTGCTGCTCGACGCCCTCTGCGGCTCCAACGAGGCCCCACTCAAGCGTCGCGTCCTCGACGCCGGCCTTGCCAACGATTTCCAGGCCGCGCTCATCGACGGCGTCGCCCAGCCCGAGGTGGTCTTCCAGCTCAAGGGCGCCCATGCGGACGTGGCGGATCGCTTCCGCAAGCTCGTCGAGGACTCCTGCCGCGAGTTTGCCGAGAACGGCATCCCGCGCGACAAGCTCGAGGCCTCGCTTGCCCAGGCGGAGTTCAACCTGCGCGAGCGCGACTTTGGCTCCTGGGCCACAGACGGCGTGGCCCTCTCGATGCAGGCGCTCTCGAGCTGGCTCTACGACGACAACCACCCCTTTGACTACCTGCAGTACGAGGACGCACTGGCAGACCTCAAGAAAGGCCTGGACAACGGCCTGTTCGAGGGCCTGCTCAAAGAGATCGTGTGCGAGAACCCCCACTCCGCGCTGGCGGAGCTCGTTCCCACCGAGGGTGGCGACGCGGCAGAGGAGGCAGACGAGCTTGCCCGCCTGCGCGCGCAGATGAGCGACAAGGACGTCGAGGGCGTACGCCGCGAGGTCGAGGCGCTCCGCGCCGAGCAGGAGGCACCGGACTCCCCGGAGGCCCTGGCCACGCTGCCCACGCTCACCGTCGCAGACATCGAGCCGGCCCGACCGGACCCGGAGGTCGCAGACGTAAAGGCGCCACTCCCCTGCCTCGCCCACGAGCTTGACACCCGCCATATCGACTACGTCTATCACTACTTTGACCTGCGGCGCGTTGGCTTTGCCGAGCTGCCCTACGTGGGCGTGCTCACAGACCTTCTCGGCAAGCTCGACACCAAGCTGCACACCGCCTCGGACCTCGACACGTTGGTCGAGGCAAACCTTGGCAACCTAGGCTTTGGCTACGAGACCTACGGTCGCGACGACGACCTCTCGTTTGCCCGCCCCATGCTTGTGGTGAGCGCGAGCGCCCTTTCCGAGAAGGTCGACGCCCTGGCCAGCATCCCGCAGGAGGTCTGGGGCAAGACCCTTTACCTCGACGGCAACCGCATGCGCGACATCCTCACGCAGCGCAAGGTGGCGCTCGAGCAGTACTTCGTGAACTCTGGCCACGCGGCGGCCGCAGCGCGCGCAACGAGCTACTTCTCGTCCGCCTCGGTGGCGTCGAGCCAGATGGGCGGCATCGACTACTACCTCTTCCTCAAGCGCCTGCTTGCCAACTGGGACCGCAGGCTCCCGGCGCTCCAGGAGATCCTCCCCAACCTGGCAGACCGCATCTTCACCGCAGACGAGGTCACGGTAAGCTTCACCGGCCCCGCGGAGGACCGCAAACGCTTCTGGGAACTTGGCGGCACGCTGGGCCTCGAGGAGCAGGGCGAGAACGTCTGCGAGCACAGGCTCCAGATTCCTGCCCCCAAGGTCGCGCGCGAGGGCTTTGTGATTCCCTCCAATGTCTCCTTCGTGGCACGCGCCGCTGCGCCAACCACGGCAGACGCAGGCACCCTGGGCACCTGGCAGGTGGCAACCCGTGCGCTCTCCTTCGACTACCTCTGGAACGAGGTCCGCGTGAAGGGCGGCGCCTACGGCGTGGGCTTCAGCCACACCACTGAGGGCATCCGTAGGTTCTGGTCGTTCCGCGACCCCAACATTGCCTCCACGCTCCAGCGCTACGACGGCGCCGCCGCATGGCTCGCCAACTGGACCCCCACGGACGACGAGCTCTCCGGCTACATCGTCTCCTCCGTGGCCGCGCAGGACGCTCCCGAGAAGCCCCGCGCGCTTGCCCGCAGGCAGGACATGCAGCGCTTCAACGGCAGGCCCGCCAACTGGCGAAACATCATCCGCCAGCAGGAGCTCGACTCCACCGCCGAGGCCGTGCGCGCGCTCGCGCCGGCGCTCGAGCCCACCGCCGCTCCCGCGGGCGTCTGCGTCTTTGGTCCGCGTGAGGCCATCGAGGCGTCCGGGCTCGACCTTGCCGTGCACGAGCTCGTCGGCAGCGAGGAGGCGTAGCGTGGCGGACGCTTCGGCGGGCGAGCGCCTCATAGGCTGGTACGGAGGCGTGGCCGAGAAGAACCTCTCGACGCGCCCGGACTTTGTGCGCAACTGGCTCATGCTGGGCTTCCAGGCCATGCGCGGCAAGGTCCACCTGGCCCCCTACGGCGACCTTCTGCCCTCGGGCAACCACGGCTACCAGCTCTTCATGGACTCCGTGGTGGGCGCGCTGGCAAACTTCGACAACGCTGTGGTCACAAGCATCTTCACTCCCAACGAGATCTTCCACGCGTTGGGGGCGCGTCCCGTGACTGCAGAGGCCGTGGCCTCCTTCGCAAGTGGCGCCCAGGCGGAAGGCGGATTTATCGCCGCTGCCGAGGGGCGCGGGGTCCCCGAGACGTACTGCTCCTACCACCGCATCCTCATGGGCATGGCGACCTCGGGCGTGCTGGGCAAGCCCCGCATGCTCGCGAGCTGCTCGGTAGCCTGCGACGCCAACAACCTCACCTTCAAGACCCTGGGCCGCTTCTGGGGCGTTCCCCACGTGTACGTGGACGTTCCCTACGACGTCTCGCGCGATTCGGTCCTCTACGTGGCGGACGAGCTTCGCGAGATGGGCCGCGCCACAGAGGAGGCGTTCTCGCGCAAGCTCGACGAGGGGCGCTTGCGCGAGGCCTGCGCGTGCTCAGAGCGAACCATGCGCGAGCTTGCGGCAACGCTTCCCACGCGCCGCAGGCGCTACCTGGCAAACACCATGACCATCGACATGATGGAGATGCTCGACCTCCACCTCTCGCTGGGGCTCCCCGAGTGCGAGGACCTGGCGCGAGAGATGCAGCGCGACTTTCTCGCCGCCTCGCCGTACGAGGGCGTGAACCTGGTGTGGGCGCACGTCTCGCCCTACTTCCTGGAGTCGCTCGGCGAGCTCGTGAACACCAGCAAGACCGCGCAAATCGTGGCCTCAGACATGATGTTCGAGCACGTGACCGCAGGCGATGCGTGGTTCGACGCCTCGAGCCCCTACGAGTTCATGGCCGAGCGCCTGGTGCGCAGCTGCTTCAACGGGCCGGCGACGCGCCGGGCAGACTGCATCGAGCTTCTCGCACGCGAGACAAACGCAGACGCCGTGGTGCTCTTCTGCCACTGGGGCTGCAAGCAGACGGCGGGCGCGGCGCAGCTCATCCGCCGGCAGCTCGAGGGGGCAGGCTGGCCCGTGCTGGTGCTCGACGGCGACGCCTGCGATCGCGCCAACTGCATGGAGGGTCAGATGTCCACGAGGTTCTCGGCCTTCCTCGAGATGGTCGAGAAGCGCAAGGAAGCTGAGAGACATGCCAGCTGAACAGCAGAAACATAACGAACTCTTCTACGCGTGCAAGTACACGCCCATCGAGCTCCTCGCGGGGTTTGGCGCCACACCACGCATCGCCGAGGCGGACGTCGCCTCCTTTGCGTACGCCGACGCGCTGGCGCATCCCAACCTCTGCGGCTACGGCAAGGGCCTCATCGAGCGCATGATGGCGGCCGACGTGCACGAGGCAGTGCTTGTGACCTGCTGCGACGTGGTGCGCCGCGTCTACGACGTGCTGCAGGCCTCTGGCCGTATGGACTTCCTCTACCTGCTCGACCTGCCGCACCGGCGCGGGCCCGCGGAGGTTGCGCTCTTCCGTCGCCGTCTTCGGGCGCTCGCAGACGCCTACGCCGCGTACAGTGGAGTGCAGTTCGACGTGGGCGCGGCATGCGCCGCCTGCGGGACGGGCGTGGCGCGCGCGGACGACCGCGTGACGCTCATGGGCGCGCACGCCTCGGCATCGCTTGTCGCCGAGGTGGAGAAGGGCGTGGGCATGCCGGTGGAGAACGCCACCTGCACGAGCCGGCACCTCAAGGTCTCTCCCCCGCCCCAGCTCGCGCGGATGGCAACGGAGCCTGCCTGCGGCGCGTGCTGCGATGGCGGTGCAACCCCCGCGGGCAACCCCCTCGACGCCTTTCTCGACTGGTATGCGCCGGCGCTTCTCGGCCAGATCCCCTGCATGCGCATGGATGACATTGCCGAGCGGAGCGAGCTTGTGGGCGAGCGCGGCCAGCAGGGCGTGGTCTACCACACCATGAAGTTCTGCGACTACTATGGCTTCGAATACGGGGCCCTTGCGGAGAAGGACGAGATTCCCATGGTCAAGATCGAGACGGACGGCACGTCGCAGAGCGAGGGGCAGCTGCGCACAAGACTCGAGGCCTTTGGCGAGACCCTGCGGGCCCGCGGCGGTGCCGCGCACCAGGTACAGCCCGCGCCGACGACGTCAGGCGACGCACCCGCAGGCCCCAAGGCAGCGGCCTACGTCATGGGCGTGGACTCCGGCTCCACCTCGACCGACGTTGTGATTATGGATGCAGACAAGCACATTGTGGCCACGGCCATTGTGCCAACCGGTGCCCGCGCGGCAGACGCCGCGGCCCGTGCGATGGACGAGGCACTCTCCCAGGCAGGCCTTGCTGCGAGCGACGTGGCCCTGCGCGTCTCGACGGGCTATGGCCGTGACAACATCGAGGGCATGGACTCCTCGGTTACCGAGATCACCTGCCACGCGCGCGGCGCCCACTACCTCGCGCCGGATGCGCGTTCGGTCATCGACATTGGCGGGCAGGACTCAAAGGTCATCCACCTGAACGCCAACGGCAGCGTGGCGGGCTTCGTGATGAACGACAAATGCGCCGCAGGCACCGGGCGCTTCATGGAAGCCATGGCGCGCGTGCTTGAGATGGACCTCGACGAGTTCTGCCGACGAGGCCTTGAGTGGCGCCACGAGGTGCGCATCACGAGCATGTGCACCGTGTTTGCCGAGAGCGAGGTCGTCTCGCTTGTGGCCGCAAACACCCCCACTCCCGACGTGATCCACGGGCTCGACGTATCGGTGGCGAGAAAGACCGCCACGCTCGCAAGCCGCGTGGGCGCCGAGCCGCCCTACCTCATGACAGGGGGGGTCGCGCAGAACGAGGGTGTGGTGCGCGCGCTCTCCGAGGTGCTCAAGGCGCCAGTCGCCACGCACGAGGACTCGCAGCTCTGCGGGGCCATTGGCGCAGCCCTTATCGGCCTGCAGTCGCTGGGATGAGACAAAGGAGACAAAGGGAGTTTCCCTTTGTCTCACTTCGTCTCATCCTCCGGCGCCAACCCTCTAAATGAGAAGGTCCTCCAGCGCGAGCTTGAGAACGTGATGGGTGCCCTCGTCGTCGCGCCAGTACGCAAGCCCGTGCTCGGTCTCGCTCGTCTCTAGCACCACGCGCTCGCCACGCTCGCCCAAGGCCAGCACCAGCTCGGTGACGTAGTCCTCCGCTGAGACACCCATGACGTCGCTCACGTCGGCGTCAAAGCTCTTGATCATGCAGCAGCCCAGCCCGCGCGACGCCGCTGCCAGCGCAATCGTTTGTGCCGCAATGCCCGTGTCGATCAGGCGGACGGGGTTGGCCGCAAGGGCCTTGGGCGCGCACACGGCAATGTAGCCCGTGGGCCTCTCGCCCGCGGCCGGACCGTTCCAGTCGCGCAGCAGCGCAGCCCAGTGCAGACGCGAGAAGACCGCCGAGCGCTCCGCGGGCTCAACCGCAATGTGGAAGCGCAAGGTCTGCATGTTGTTCCCCGAGGGCGCAAATCGCGCGGCGTTCACCAGCGCAGCGAGGTCCCCGTAGCTCAGCGGCTCGTCCTCCGCGAACCGCCGATACGAGCGAGAAGATCTCACCAGGTCCTGGAAGTTCTTCGAGTTCATCTCAACACCCCCTGCCGGGCATGCCCGACTGACTGCCGCCGAGGCCGCTCCCCGGCAGCGACAACACGCTCGGTGCCGCACCCGCGCTTCCGCAGACGCGACCCCGCTAGATCCCAGACTCTCCAATCCTCTGGCATGCCTCGCGCAGGCGCTCCGGAGGCATGACCAGGGCAAAGCGCACGTAGCCCTCACCCGAGGGACCAAAGCTCGCGCCCGGCGTCACAATGACGCCGGCCTTCTCCATGAGCTCGAGCGCAAACGCCTGGGAGTCCATGCGACCATGCGGGATGCGCGCCCACACGAACATCGACCCGTGCGCGTTGGGTCGCTCCCAGCCAACGGCCTCCAGGCCGTCGCACAGTGCATCCCTGCGCTCCTGGTAGAGCAGGCGCTGGCGCTCAACCGAGTCGCGCGGGCCGGTGAGCGCGGCAATGGCCGCGTCCTGCTCGGGCAGGAACATGCCAAAGTCCACCTGGCTGCGGAGCTTGCGCGTGGCAGCCACGATGTCCTCGCGCCCCACCAAAAACGAGAGGCGGGCGCCGGTCACGTTGAAGGACTTGGAGAGCGAGAGGAACTCCACGCCCACGTCAAGCGCGCCGGGGTAGTCGAGGAAGCTCCCGCCAGCCGGCCCGTCGAAGATGATGTCGGAGTAGGCGTTGTCGTGGATGACCACGATGTCGTGCGCCTTGGCAAAGGCGATGATCTGCTCGTACACCTCGGGCGTCCCCACGGAGCCAACGGGGTTCGCGGGAAGCGAGACCACCATGTAGCGGGCGGCATCCGCGACGTCTGCGGGAATGCCCTCCACCCACGGGAGGAAGTCATGCTCGGCAGTGAGCGGGTAGTACCAGGGCTTTGCGCCCGCCAGAAGCGTGCCGGTGGCAAAGACCGGGTAGCACGGGTCTGGGATAAGGGCCACGTCGCCGGGGTCTGCCAGCGCCGCGCACACGTGGCCCATGCCCTCCTGCGTCCCGCGGCAGCTCATGACCATCGAAGGCGTGATGCCCTCGACGCCAAAGCGGGTGCGATAGTAGTCGCAGACGGCCTGAAGCAGCTCGTCCTTGTCGTGCAGGGCATACTTCCAGTTGGCGGGGTCTTCCGCGCTCTTTCGCAGCGCCTCGACCACGTGATGCGGCGGCTCGAAGTCCGGCGTACCAACCGAGAGGTCAAACACCTCGCGACCCTGTGCCTCCAGCTCGCGACGCTTGGCGTTAAGCGCGGCGAAGACCTCGTCGCCAAACAGGTCGAGCCTCTTTGAGAACTGCATGCGCACCCCTCCCCGGATGCAGGCGTAATGTACGCATGGGACTGTAGACCACCAACGGTCGCCGGAACACGCCTTGGGACAATGACGCGCCCGATTGTTACATTGGGCGGGGCCGGCGGCAGTAACCGGACGGGCCAACGGTAGCGCAGGCACCCGCGCGAGTCCCCAAGCCCGGCCATACGGCCGTTTGGACCGCACCGCACACAAGGCCCCTCCGCCGTTCACCGAAAATCGAATCGATAAATGGCGTCGTTATCTTAAATGTTTGAACTTCTGCTCTTTTCTCACCTGCGATGACTCTGCAATGTCCCAACGCAATGTGAAATATCAAGAGACAATATCCGGTATTTATCTCGTGCACTGGGCACAAGATATTGTGGCATAGTAGACGTCGCTGCAACGCTGCATCCACTGCAGCGCAACGAGAGACAAACCAGATGCATTGCCAACAGTTGCACGTTTTCAGTCGGCTGCCAGGCAATTCGCAAGAGGGAGTGAGCACATGAAGATCATCAAGCGCAATGGCTCCGAGGTCACGTTCGACGTCGCAAAGATCGAGAACGCCATCCGGAAGGCCAACATGGAGGTGCCCGAGGACGAGCGCCTCACCGAGCGCGAGATTCGCTTCGCCTCGCTCAACGTAACCGACGAGTGCATGGAGTCTGGCCACACGGTCACCGTCGAGGAGGTCCAGGACCTCGTCGAGGACCAGCTTATGGCCCTCGACCACTTTGAGGTGGCCCGCAAGTACATCATCTACCGCTACGTCCAGAACCAGAAGCGCCAGAAGAACACGACGGACGACAAGATCCTCTCCCTCATCGAGTGCAACAACGAGGAGGTCAAGCAGGAGAACTCCAACAAGAACCCCACCGTCGTCTCCGTCCAGCGCGACTACATGGCCGGCGAGGTCTCCAAGGACCTCACCATGCGCGACCTTCTCCCCGCCGACATTGTCCAGGCGCACGAGGAGGGCATCATCCACTTCCACGATGCCGACTACTACGCGCAGCACATGCACAACTGCGACCTCATCAATCTCGACGACATGCTGCAGAACGGCACCGTGATTTCCGGCACGCTCATTGAGCGCCCGCACAGCTTCTCCACCGCCTGCAACATCGCCACGCAGATCATCGCCCAGGTGGCCTCCTGCCAGTACGGCGGCCAGTCCATCTCGCTCACGCACCTTGCGCCCTTTGTCGACGTCTCCCGCAAGAAGATCCGCCGCTCGGTCTACGCCGAGATGGAGACCATTGGCTACAAGGCCACGCCCGAGCAGATCGACGAGATGGTCGAGAAGCGCCTGCGCGAGGAGGTCGCGCGTGGCGTCCAGACCATCCAGTACCAGGTTGTCACCCTCATGACCACCAACGGCCAAGCGCCGTTCATCACCGTGTTCATGTACCTCAACGAGGCCCGCAGCGCGCAGGAGAAGCACGACCTCGCCCTCATCATCGAGGAGATGCTCAAGCAGCGCTACCAGGGCGTCAAGAACGAGAAGGGCGTCTGGATCACCCCGGCGTTCCCCAAGCTCATCTACGTGCTCGAGGAGGACAACATCCACGAGGGCGACCCGTACTTCTATCTCACCAAGATGGCAGCCAAGTGCACCGCCAAGCGCATGGTGCCCGACTACATCTCCGAGAAGAAGATGCGCGAGTACAAGCTCTCCAAGGGCGAGACCGAGGGCCACGGCGACGTGTACACCTGCATGGGCTGCCGCTCCTTCCTCACGCCCGACCGCTCCGGCAACGGCTATGACAACGTCGCCAAGGCCAAGAACTACGAGCCCGGCAAGCCCAAGTACTACGGCCGCTTCAACCAGGGCGTCGTGACCATCAACCTGCCCGACGTTGCACTCTCGTCCAACGGTGACATGGACAAGTTCTGGAAGATCTTCGACGAGCGCCTCGAGCTCTGCCACCGCGCCCTGCGCTGCCGCCACGACCGTCTCTGCGGCACCCTCTCCGACGCGGCGCCCATCCTCTGGCAGTATGGCGCGCTGGCCCGTCTCGACAAGGGCGAGAAGATCGACAAGCTCCTCTACGGCGGCTACTCCACCATCTCGCTTGGCTACGCTGGCCTCTACGAGTGCGTGAAGTACATGACCGGCAAGAGCCACACCGACGAGGACGCCAAGCCCTTCGCGCTCTCCGTCATGCAGCACATGAACGACAAGTGCGCCGAGTGGAAGGCCGCTGAGAACATCGATTACTCGCTCTACGGCACGCCGCTCGAGTCCACCACGTACAAGTTCGCCAAGTGCCTGCAGAAGCGCTTTGGCGTGGTCAAGGGCATCACCGACCACGGCTACATCACGAACTCCTACCACGTGAACGTGCGCGAGAAGATCGATGCCTTCACCAAGCTCAAGTTCGAGAGCGAGTTCCAGCGTCTCTCTCCCGGCGGCGCCATCTCCTACGTCGAGGTGCCCAACATGCAGGACAACCTCGAGGCCGTCGTCCGCGTCATGCAGTTTATCTACGAGAACATCATGTACGCCGAGCTCAACACCAAGTCCGACTACTGCCAGGTGTGCGGCTACGATGGCGAGATTAAGATCGTGGAGGACGACGGCAAGCTCGTCTGGGAGTGCCCGCACTGCGGCAACCGCGACCAGTCCAAGCTCAACGTGGCCCGACGCACCTGCGGCTACATTGGCACGCAGTTCTGGAACCAGGGCCGCACGGAAGAGATCAAGGATCGCGTGCTGCACCTGTAAGCTCTGAAAGCCTCGCCCCTTTGCCCCGTGCTCAAACATCCTTGCGTGCTACGCACGCTGCGGAACTGCGCCGGGACAAAGGGGCGAGGCGTCTCCTTACGGGCAGCACGCGCTTGGCTGGTAGCGGGAACAGAAAAAGCTCCTTGCTCGAAAACTGCGACTTAATAGCAGCTCTCTTGGTAACCGCAGGTCCTCTACCTGTGGTTTTTCTCGGCGGCGCATGGGGCTAACTGCTATTAAGTCGCAGCTTTGGCCACAGAGGGCTAGGAGCGCGCAAGTCCATTCCGAGATATTCATGGCATATCATCGCTATACGAATTTGGTACTCAATTTGGTACGATATTTGGTATCTAATTGCGTCTACAAAGGAGCACCCATGACTGCCATCTATTCCTCCGCAGCCCTCAAGACGCGCCAGCGCGAGATCAAGGACATTGCCCGCAAGGACGTGGTCCACATAACGGAGAACGGCAACGCAGCCTTTGTCTTCATGAGCGAGGAGCTCTTCGAGCAGCAGCTCAACAAGGCTGCCGAAGAAGCGGCGCTCACGGAGCGCATGCGCGCGTGCATTAAGGCCTCTGATGACTGCTTTGAACAGGGAGAATACATCGAGGGAACTAACGCATTCTTTAGCGCTCTCGACGAGAGGCTAGCAGCCAATGGCTAAGATGCTTTACACCCTCACGTTTCTCGAGGACGTCGAAACCATCTACTCCCCTCGCGTTCGGAAGCATCTCGAATCAGTCTTCTCGATGCTCGAGACCTTCCCAGAAAGTGGCACGCTCGTCTCCTCGGAATACCTTAAAAGCAGGTATGGAGGAGAAGTGCACCAATGCGATGTTGCACCGTTCTATATCGTTTACACCTATGAGCGTTCAACCGATACGGTACGCATACGTAGCCTTGTCCCGCAGCGCTCTACCCACTAGCACGTCTCAATCCAAAAGGGGTCTTCCCATGAACTATGCAACCATCAAATATTGCGACATCGCCAACGGAACCGGGGTGCGCACCTCGCTCTTTGTCTCCGGCTGCCGCCTGCACTGCAAGAACTGCTTCAACGAGGAAGCCTGGAGCTTCTCGGCAGGCAAGCCGTTCACGGAGCAGACCGAGGAGGAGATCCTCGCATCGCTTTCCGCGCCTTACATTGACGGGCTCTCCGTCCTGGGCGGCGAGCCCACGGAGCCAGAGAACGCCGCGGCCCTGGCGCCCTTCCTCGAGCGCGTGCGTAAGGCCTATCCCGAGAAGAACATCTGGATGTACTCCGGGCGCACATGGGAGCAGCTCACCGGCAGTGGCGACCACGCCTCCCCCGACATGGACCGCATTCTCGCCTGCCTGAACGTCCTGGTAGATGGTCCCTTTGTGCAGGAGCTGCACGACATCACGCTGCGCTTCCGCGGCTCGTCCAACCAGCGGCTCATCGACGTCCCCGCCACACTGCGCGAAAGCAGCGTGGTCCTCTGGCAGGACGACCCGCAGTTTGCCCAGCACGCCTGGGCATAGAAAACGGCGCCCCGGCCGAAACCGGGGCGCCGTTACGTGCTGCAAGCTGAGTGACGAGCCTACGCTGCTAGTCGATTGCGACCTTGGTGACGTTGGACTTCTCGGCCTGCTTGGGGACATTGACGGTAAGAACGCCGCCGTCCATCTTTGCGGTGAGTCCATCCGTTGCGGCATCCTTCAGATACACACCACGGCTTGCCTGCCACTCCGAGGTCTCCTTCTGCAGGTAGTTCTTGTTCTTCTCCTCGTCGGACTCCTTCTTGTCCACGCTGATCGAGAGCCTGCCCTCGTTGAGCTCGACGTCGACCTCGTCCTTCTTGACGCCCGGGAGCTCGGCGGTGACCACGTACTTGTCGCCCGCGTCCTCGACGTTCATCTTGAAGGCGTCATCTGTGCTGATCGCTGCGAGAGGAGCGAAGAAGTCGTCGAAGGCCCCAAACGGCCATGCCCTGCGAAGTGCCTTCTCGTAGTCACTATAAGGAACCATGCCAGCCATCGTTACCACTCCTTCTATGTGGTGGAAGCCCTTTCTTTGGGCCTCCTCGGGTTCACTCTTATATGTTCCCCACTGCAGTTTCTTTATACACTTTATCTAAGATTTTCTAAGTGGCTTCTACTTAGATATTTCTCATACTGCGAGGTAGATGTCTCTCCCATCCTCAACTTCTGCAAACTACGCACGGTCGCGGTTAAGGTTTGTATCGACCTGGGCTTTTATATCTCTCGGCACCCACCGTGCGTAGTTTGGACACCTGTCGGGCCTCCGGGGTTACCCTGTGGGGCGGTGCCGTCTGCCCCAGGGGCGTCGCCGGGCTGAAATCGGACGTTCTGCCGCGTTGTCCGGACGAATTCCGTCCGGAAACAGCCCGACAGCGCCGACGTGCGCGCCGGGGGAAGCGAGATGGGCGCCGCCAGGGCGCCCGGTGGCGCAGATCGACGGTTGGGATACGGTTTTTCGGGGGTACCCCAAGTACAAAGCGGTTCGAATGCTGATAAACCGCAGGTCAGAGAATTGACACCGGCCCGCTGTCACATAAGAAGTCTCACCAAAACTGCTGCCAACCGGAAGTTGGCCCGCCGCCGGCGGGGAGGCGGCTGCCCCGCGCACTGTTGAGGAGGATCTCGACGTTTCAGCCCCGTCGGACACCGATTCTGTCGACTTTGTTCTCAACAGCAACGGCACAGGGCTCTCAAGCAACACGAGCAGCGCCGAGAATGGCAGGATATGACCAGAGACAGTACCAAGATGAAAGGAGCAGCGAATGGCGCAGGGCAAATCGTCGAAGCACGGCACCCCCACCAGGACGCGGCTCATAGCCGCCGCAATCCTAGCGGCCTCCTGCCCGCTGCTCGCAATGCTCTATTCTCAGCCAAGCCTGCAGGCAATCGTCTTTCCCGGCTATCGACGGCTCTCGAAATCCCTGATGTCCGCTCTGGCAACGATCACCTCCGTGGCTCCCTTTGCCATTTGGGACTGGCTCACCACCGCCCTTGTAGTGGCGGCCATCTTGACGCTGGTGCACCGCATCCGCCACCACCAGCGCCTACTCCCGTGTTTCTCGGTGGTGGCGTTAGTCGTAGCCGCAACGGCACTCCTGGGCACCGCCGGCTGGGCGCTCAACCACTATGCCCCGGAGCTCTCGCAGGACCTTGGCCTTGAGGTTGGCCAGTACAGCGAAGACCAGCTTGCCGACGCCACCTCGTACTACCTCGACCAGGCGGCATCACGTGCGCAGCTGGTCCCGCGCGAGGAGGACAGCACCCTCTCCCACCAGGACTTCTACGAGCTTGCCCGCATCGCCGGAGCATCGTACGCACCGCTCTCGCAGCGCTACGAGGTCTTCTCGGGCAGCACCGCCCCCGTCAAGTCGCTTCTGCTCTTTGGCGAGCCCCTGCTCTACAGCGGCCACACGGGGATCTTCTGGGCCGCAACCGCGGAGTCGAGCGTGCCCCTCGACACCGCGACCGCCGAGCTCCCCTTCACGATGTGCCACGAGGCCGCGCACCGCCTGGGCATCGCCAGCGAGCAGGAGGCCAACTTCTCGGCTTTTCTCGCCTGCTCTACCAACGATGACGTGCGCTTCTCGTACTCTGGCTTCTACTCCGCCTTCAACTACTGCGTGAACGCCCTGCTGGCAGAAGACCCCGAGCGCGCCCAGCAGCTAGTCTCGGATGCGCTCGCAGGCGAGAACGGCGCCGGCGTGGCGCTGGTCCTCCAGGACCGCGCCGCAACGCAGGAGCACTACCAGGCGTTCGAGGGCCCCTTCGAGGACGTGGGCACCACCGTCAACGACACCTACCTCAAGAGCTTTGGTGAGAAGGCCGGCGTGCGCTCGTACGGCCTGGTTGTGGACTACCTGCTCGCTTGGCTTGACGCGTAGCGCTCCGCGGTGCGACGGATGCGGTCTGCCTGCTGCCGCTCCTCCTCGGTGGGCGCTGGCAGGTGAGCGCTCAGGTCCGCGGGGACGTCGTGCCCGTAGCGCACGATGTCGTTCTCGAGGACGCCCGCCGTGTCCTCCGGCAGGTACACCGAGAGGCTCCCGCCCCTGCAGACAAACTCGGCGCAGCCGTCGTCTCCCACGCAGGCGTCGGACTGCCCACCCAGCACCGAGACCCATCGCTCGCCGGCATGGCGCGACCCCACGTACATGCGCTTTGCTCCACCATTGCGGTCGGTGAGCACGCAGGCGACGCCCGATCCGCCATGGCGCCCATCGCCCTCGCGCGTCCAGCCCACAACATCGGGGTCGTCGAGGTAGTCGTGCTGGGGACCGTAGGCAAAGCGGCGGCGCAGCTCCATAAGCAGCGGCAGCTCGCGCACGGCGGGAATGTTGCCATCGTTGGGCATACCAAAGAGGTCACCGTAGAAGACGCAGGGATAGCCCGCCTCACGCAGCAGTATGAGCGCATAGGCCGAGGGCTTGAACCACTCCTCCACAAATGACTGAAGCGCCTGGCCAGGCTGGGTGTCGTGGTTCTCCACAAAGGTGACGGCGCGCGTTGGATCCGCCGCCACAAGGGTGTTTTCAAAGAGGCGCCGCAGGTCAACGTTTCCAAACGAGCAGGATGCCTGGTAAAGGCGATAGTGGAGCGGCACGTCAAAGAGGCTCATGGTTCTCTCGGCCCCAAGGTAGGCCTGGAGCTCTCCCACGTCTGGCGACCAGAACTCCCCCACCGTGAAGAGCTCCTTGCCAAACTCCTGGCGCAGGGCCGACAGCCAGCGGAGGAAGAACCGACGGTCCATGTGCTTGAGCGCATCAAGCCTAAAGCCGTCGAGGTTGCACGTCGAGAGGTACCACTCGCCCCAGCGCAGCAGCTCGTCGTAGACGGGCTGGTACATCTCGTCCACGTCACAGCCCATGAGATAGTCGTAGTTGCCATTGTCGCGACGGTCTACCTGCTCGCTCCAGTGCTTGCCGTCAAAGAGGTAGATGGCATTCGCGTGCGTTGCCTCGTCGTAGTCCACGCCGTGAAAGCAGGTCCAGTTCCACTTGAAGGCAGAGTACTTGTCGCCGCGCCCGGGAAAGTCAAAGCGCGTCCAGGCGGTAATGTCATGCGGCGTCGAGACGGGCTGCTCACGGTTGTACGAGGCCACCTCGGTCGCGCGAACGCGCTCGGTGCCGTCGGCCCCCATGCGATGGTCGAGGACCACGTCGGCCAGGGCCTGCATGCCCGCCGCGTGAATGGCATCGATAGCGGCCAGGTACTCCTCACGCGTGCCGTACTTAGTGCGCACCGAGCCCTTCTGGTCAAATTCTCCCAGGTCATAGGTGTCATACACGCCATAGCCAACGTCGTTTGCACCGGCCATGCCCTTGTAGGCCGGCGGCAGCCACACGGCGGTGATGCCGTTGTCTGCAAAGAGCTGGGCGTCTTCCGCAAGGCGACGCCAATGCCTGCCGTCCGCGTCGAGGTACCACGAGAAACCCTGCAGCATCGTTCCGTTCATAAGCGCAGCCGCCGCACCTACCCTATGCGCGTGGGGTGTACGCAGGCCACAACTGCCGCAACTATGGCCACGAGGATGGCGGGCGCAAAGCCAATGAGCCCCAGCACCAGCGAGGCAAGGAAGAGCCACCACACCACCCGCAGCCCGGTGCCAATCGCCCAGCCCATCACGCGAAGCACGCCCACGACAAGGGCAAACACAAGCCACACCGCAATAACCGCCAGCATGACCGGCGCAAGCAGAACGGCGAGAAGCGACGCGAGAAGAAACGTAATCATGTGTACCTTCCCTTCGGGGCGCACGCAAGACGCGCCCGTGGGGGAATCCTACCCGTTTTGAGGGCAGGCAAGTGACGGCCGGGGCGACTTCGCATGGTCTTCTCTGCAGTTCTCTGCGGTTTGTGAAACACACTTGAAACAATGTTGCCAACGTGTTACAAATGTCTTGTAAAAACTGAAGGCCGTTTAAGAAAGTCGCAGGTGACGGCATATGCTCATGAGTTCTGGTCCGCTCTTTATCCTCGCCGTGTTTCTCGTCATGATTGTGCTGCTGGCTGGCGCCGTGCTCGTGGCGGCAGCGGCACAGGCAGTCGTGAACAGGCTCCGCGGACAGCACGGTCCGCAGCAGAATGCGACCACCTATCCCACCATGCTCTATCCGCGCTACTAGGCACCGGTCAGAGGAGACACGCAACGGCCCGGACGGAATGCCCGCCCGGGCCGTTCTCATGCGTAGGCGCACCTGCTGGCTATCCCCTATGCGCAGCTCCTAGGCGCAGCTGATGAAGACCTCGCAGCGTGAGGGTTGCATCGACCTCGGCCGCGTGCGACATGAGCGGGGCCACCCGTTCGGCACCGCTGCCGGTAAGCACGACGCGCGCCTCTCCCCCAAGCTCGGCAAAGACCCGATCGAGCAGGCCATCCACGCGGGCCACCTCGCCAAAGACCACGCCGGACTGCATGGCCTCGCGGGTGGAACGGCCAATGGCCGCCTTTGGCGCATGCAGCTCGATGACGGGCAGACGTGCTGCCGCGCGCGAGAGCGCCTGCGCCCCAAGCGCAAGTCCCGGCGCGATGATGCCGCCGAGAAAGACCCCCTCACCGTCGAGCACCTCGATGTTCATGGTGGTTCCAAAGTCGACTACCACGACCGGCGCCCCATAGGCCGTGCGCGCCGCCACCACGTCGGCAATGCGGTCGGGACCAATCTCGGCAGGATCGCGGTAGCGCATGCGCAGCCCCGTCTTGAGGCCGGGCCCCACCACAACGGGACGCGTGCGGCACGCCGTTGCCAGAGCCACCGACCACGCCTCGGTGAGCGATGGCACCACGCATGAGAGCACTGCATCGAGCGGCGGCTCCGCAAAGGTCTCGGCGCGCTCGGGTGCGAGCGAGCGCTGCCCGGCAACGTCCCGCGCCAACACGCCCAGCACCTGCGCAACCTGCATGCGGGCCTCGTCTGCCGTGAGGCGCGCGGGTGTGGTGAGCTCCCAGGTGCCCAGCGGCTCGTCCGTCTCGCCAGCATCTGCCGAGAAGAGCCCAAAGCCGGTGGAGGTGTTGCCCACGTCAACGGCAAGGACGCAGTGCCTCTCGCCTGCGGCAGAGCCGGTCTGTTCGCTCTTTCCCATGTGCGCTCCCTTCTCCGCCAACGCGCGTGCCGTCCACGCACCCCATCGCCGCTGTAGCCATTCGCTATACTCTAGCAAGTCCGCGCGCAGGTCCGGCGCACGGACACCGGTAACCCGACTCCTCGGCCAGCCCGCGCCGGCCTCCAGGGGGAGCGGATATACGCAAAGGAGAACAACATGGACAACACCTCTGGCCGCGCCTCGTGGCGTGGGCAGCTGACGGCGCGTGGCGTCGTCATTGGCTGCATTGGCTGCGTCGTTATCACCGCCTCCTCGGCCTACACGGCGCTCAAGCTTGGCGCGTTGCCGTGGCCGATTGTGTTTGCGGCAATCGTCTCGCTCTTCTTCCTCAAGCTTCTGGGCAACGCCAGCCTGAACGAGGCAAACGTCACCCACACCATCATGTCTGCGGGCGCGATGGTTGCGGGCGGACTTGCCTTCACCATCCCCGGTGCGTGGATGCTGGGGTACGCCGACGAGGTGGGCTTTGCGCAGATGCTCATCGTGGCACTTGCCGGCACGGGGCTGGGGCTTGTTGCTACGGCAATCATCCACCGACACTTCATTGTTGACGCAAACCTGGAGTTTCCCATGGGCGCCTCTGCGGCGCAGACCCTGCGCGCAACGGAGGCCGGTGGAAAGACGGGACGCCGCCTCTTTGCGTCGATGGGACTTGCCGGCGTCTACGCCGTGCTGCGCGACGCGCTTGGCGCCGTTCCCGCCATGCTGGCGGCGCTCCCCATTCCCGGCGTGAGCTTTGGTGTCTACAACTCCCCCATGATGCTCTCGGTGGGCTTCCTCGTGGGCGGCGTGGCGGTTGCCTGGTGGTTTGCCGGCGCCCTTCTCGCCAACTTTGGCATTGTGGTGGCTGGCAGTGCGGCGGGGCTTTGGGCCGTCGACGCCGCGCAGGGCATCGTGAAGAGCCTGGGCATGGGGCTCATGATGGGAGCCGGGCTGGCCGTGGTGGCCAAGGACATCGTGCCGCAGCTCGCGAGCATCGCGCGCGGGGTGCGCGGCGCGGGTGACGCGCGCGGAGCCAACGGCACCGGCGCGGCGGAGTCGCTCGTCACCGGCAGCGTGCGAACCGACGCCGGAACGTTTGCGGTGCTTGCCGCCGCCATCGTGGTCCTCATGTGCATGGGACTTGGGCTTCCACCGGTCGTGAGCGTTGTGGTGGTGCTTCTCGCCTTTGTGACCACCGCCATGAGCGCGCAGTCGTGCGGGCAGACCGGCATCGACCCCATGGAGATCTTTGGCCTCATCGTGCTGCTGCTTGTCTCGGCATTTGCGCAGGTGCGAGAGGTGCAGCTCTTCTTCATTGCCGGCGTGGTGGCCGTTGCCTGCGGTCTTGCCGGGGACGTGATGAACGACTTCAAGGCAGGCAGCATCCTTGGTACCGACCCGCGCGCCCAGTGGCTGGGCCAGGCAATTGGCGGCGTTCTAGGGGCCGTGGTCTCGGCGGCCGTCATGATGGCGCTGGTAGGAGCCTACGGGCCTGACGCTTTTGGCCTGGGTAAGGAGTTTGTCTCGGCACAGGCAAGCGTCGTTGCAACGATGGTCTCGGGGATCCCCAGCGTGCCCGCGTTTGTGATTGGCCTTGCCGCCGGCATCGCGCTCTACTGGGCGGGGCTCCCGGCCATGATGCTGGGGCTTGGCGTCTACCTGCCGTTTTACATGTCGTTCACCGCTGCGCTTGGCGCCGCGCTCAAGTGGGTCATCGGCCGCGTTCGTTCCGCGCGCGCGGCCAGTCTGCCCGAGGACGAGCGCGCGGCGCAAGAGGCCGACGCGCAGGAGGCCGGAGTGGTCATTGCCTCCGGCGTGCTGGGTGGCGAGTCGATCGTGGGCGTTATTATCGCGATGGCGAGCGTTATCGCAGGTCTTGCGGCATAGGGTGGCGAGCAGAGCTGCCGTGGCGGGAAGCGCGCCCTGTGGTGCCCCGTTGGCATCGCCGCGCTGGCGCCGTTCTGGCACCGCAAGGCCACTTCCCGCAGCTACGCGTTGAACACGTAGCGATCCAGGCGCTCAAACGCCTCCTGCACCCGAGAAAGCGGCAGCGCGAGGTTCATGCGCACGTGGCAGGGTCCGTGGAACGCGCGGCCGTCCTGCCAGTCAACGCCCACGCGCCATCCTGCGCGCTCGACCCACCCGATGTCGCGACCGTTGCGCTCGCACCACTCGCTGCAGTCGAGGAACAGCATGTAGGTCCCCTCGGGCCTACTCACCTGCACGCCCTCGAAGCGCTCGGCGATAAAGTCACACGCCCAGGAGACGTTGCCGTCCAGCACCTGCAGCAGCTCCCCCAGCCAGGCCTCGCCCTCGCTGCTGTACGCACCGATAAGCGCGTGCATCGACAGCACGTTCATCGAGTTGTAGCAGGACTTCCTGCTCTTTGCCACAACGCGATCGCGCAGGTAGTCGTCGTAGATGATGTGGTAGCTCCCCACCAGGCCGGCAAGGTTGAAGGTCTTGCTCGGCGCGTAGAGCGCCACCGTGCGCCGGCGGGCGTCCTCACTCACGGACTGCGTGGGCACGTGGGTGTGCCCGGGCAGCACTAGGTCGGACCAGATCTCGTCGGAGATCACCACGCAGTCGTGCTCGCGGTAGACCTCCATCGCGCGCTCGAGCTCCCAGCGCTCCCACACGCGCCCGCAGGGGTTGTGCGGCGAGCAGAACACTGCCACATGGATGTGGTTCTCCTCCAGCTTGGCGGCCATGTCCTCATAGTCCATGCGCCAGAAGCCCCGCTCGTCCTTGACCAGCGGCGACAGCACGATCTTGTAGCCGTTCTCCTCTATGCAGTGCGTGAAGCCAATGTAGGTTGGACTGTGGAGAAGCACGGCGTCGCCCGGCGCGGCAAAGGCCGTGAGCGTGGAGACCAAGCCGCCAAGCACGCCGTTCTCGTATCCAATGTGTGCCGGCTCAAGGCCGCGCACGCCGTTGCGCCTGAGCTGCCAGTCAATGATGGCCTGGTAGTACTCGTCGCGCGGCGAGAAGTAGCCAAACGCCGGGTGCTGGATGCGCTCGGCCATGGCGCGCGTAATGGAGGGCGCCGTGGGGAAGTTCATGTCGGCGACCCACATGGGGATGGCGTCGAAGCCCTCCGCCGGCGCGTCCGGGGCCATGCCGCCCGAGCCAAGCGCGTCGACCGCGATGGCATCCATGCCGTGTCGTTCCATGATTGATGTGAAGTCGTACGTCATGCGGTCTCCTCTCGCCAGTCCTTGCACACGTCCACCCAGCCCTGCGATGCCGAGCAGCGCTCCAGCTCGGGAAGGGTGAGGCCAATCGCGCTGCTCTCGCTCCCCGCCGCGGGGAACACGCGGTCAAAGCGACGCAGCGAGACGTCCAGGTACGTGCGCACGCCCGGCTTCACGGCAAACGGGCAGACGCCGCCCATGGGGTGTCCCACCACCTGCGGCAGGTCATCGGGCGCCACGAAGCGCGGCTTTGTCCCAAACTCGCGCTTGAATGCCGCGCTCCACAGCTTGGCATCGCCCGCGCACACCACGAGGACGGCGCCATCCCCCACCGCGCATGCCATCGTCTTGGCAATGCGCGCCGGCTCGCAACCCAGGTCGCGCGCGGCCAGCTCCACCGTGGCGCTCGACTGGTCAAACTCGATGATCTTGTCGGCAACGCCAAAGGGCTCGAGGTACGCCCGGACGCTCTCGACGGACATGGGCAACATCCCCTCTCGACGGCTGCCCACTTGCCGGGCAGTATCACAAGAGAGTAGCCTATCACCGCTTGCGGCCAAGTTACCACCGCTGGCCGTAGGACTGGCCGGCACCGAGAACGCCTTCCTCGTGCGAGGCAAAGCCGTCGCTCTTGCGCAGCGCTCGCTTGTTGACCAGGTGTTCCTTCCAGCCGTACGAGAGCTGCAGCGGCGTGGGCGCCTCTAGCTCCACGTGGCCAAAGGCGTTGACCACCCGGGTTCCGCAGGCAAGCTCCCTCTCGCGCGAGAAATCCGTGATGTAGTTGGCATGCACGTGGCCGTGGACCATGAGGGCGGGCCGCCAGCGCTCGAGCAGCGTGTTGAAGCACTCGAAGCCGCGGTGCGGCAGGTCATCCAGGTCTCCCACACCACGCGCGGGCGCATGGGCGAGAAGCACGTCAAAGCCGCCCAAGAGGCGGATGCTCGGCTCGACCTTGCGAATGCGTCGGCGCATCTCCTGCTCGGTGGACATGTAGGTGCCGTCCTTGTAGCGCATGGAGCCGCCCAGCCCAACAATGCGCAGGCCACGGTACACGTAGACCGAGTCGTCTACGCAGATGCAGCCTAAAGGCGGCTTGCGGCGGTAGCTCTCGTCGTGGTTACCATGCACGTAGAGCACGGGACACGTGAGCATGGTGACGAGAAACTCCAGGTAGTCGGCGTCGAGGTCACCCGCCGCCAGGACAAGGTCAACGCCCTCGAAGCGCGAGCGGCGGAAGTTGTCCCACAGCATGCGCTCCTCGACGTCGGCAATCGCGAGGATTTTCATGGCCGCAGCTCCCCGGGTACGCCGGTAGCTGCCCCGGCGGCGCCGCCGCCGGCCGCCAGCGTGCCGCCAGCTGTCAGCCCACCGGCCAGGGACGTCTCGTCAACGGGATGCCAGTTTTCGGGAAGAATGCCCTCCACGTTGTCGTTGAGCCAGTCCATGGACACGACGTCCTGCTCCCTCAGCCTAGGCGAACCCGCCGGCTGCACCACGCCTGCCTGGCTTCTGAGCTCGCCCGCAAAGGGGTCGAGCACGCCGCGCTCGATGCCGTGCGTGAGCTGGTCGACGAGCTTGCACGAATAGTAGGGCAAATCGTCCGAGAGGCGCAGCCCAATGACCCCTGACGACATGCCATACCAGTAGCTTACCGCCTGCGGACGCGCAGTGTCATCGGCATCCTGCCAGGACCCGTTGAGAAGCCCCTGCACGATGAGCTCGTAGTAGCGGCCCCAGTTCCACACCGGCAGGGCCAGGTTGTGCACGCGACCGTTCACCATCTGGTAGAGGCCCAGCGCAAGCGGGTCGTCCCACGGCGCGGTGACGTCCGAGCCCGACATCACGGTCACACCCTCGTCGGCCATGTGGTGGTAGAGCGAGTCGCCACCGCGCGTGGACCAGACCAGCCGCACCTTGACCTTGGGGTCCACCAGCGCCGCGCCAATGGCAAAGGCGTTTATCTCGGCAACCGAACCAAACATGGGGACGTTTGCCTGGTAGCCCACGCGATGGTTGGTGGCAAAGCTCGCCGCCAACGCACCTGTCACGAACTTGGCCTCGTACATGCGCCCGTAGTAGGAGCGCACGCGGCTGTGCGGCAGGTTACAGGAGCAGTTGAGGAAGCGCACCTCCGGGTGGGCGATGGCCGCTTTGGCCGTACTCGCCATGAGCGTGGGCGAGCAGGTAAAGATCACGTGCACGCCCTGCTCAACAGCCGCGTCCACTACGGCCGTGAAGTCGTCTGGGGAGGAGCAGTCGTCGTAGGCGTCGGTCTTCACCGTGCCGTTGAAGCGCTTCTCGACCTCAAGGCGTCCGGCGTCGTGGGAGCGCGCCCAGCTCGAGGTTGCCAGGGGTCTCTCGTAGAGAAACGCCAGGCGAAGCGGATTGGCTGGCGAGTAGGGCGTGTGGTACGAGAGCCGCGAGAGGACGCCACCGCGAGAGGTTGGCTCTGCCTCCGGCTCGCTTACCAGCACCACGTCCTCGCGCGGACCCGCCAACGCGAGCTCGGACCACAGGCGGCCAAGGCGCTCGACCACGATGGAGGGCGGCGTGTCCAGAAGGCGCTCGTCCGGGAAGTAGCTCAGGTACGCGAGAAGCGCGTCGCCGCAGGTTGCGTCCAGGTGCGAGCCGCCCGCGCGCTGGTAGAGCGAGCGGAAGTACTGGTAGGTGGAGGTGAGCTCGCGCACGGCTTCGTCGGGCCAGGGGGAGCTAAGGTCGCGGCCAAGAAGCGCGGCCAGCCGCCGGTAGGAGCCCTCGCGCGAGAACTCGATGTCGTAGGTTGGCACTGCTCGCCAGAACTCGAGGAACTCGCCGTAGAGTCGGCGCTCCGGGGCGTCCCACTGCTTGGGGAGCAGCCGCGTAACCTCGGCCTCGATGGAATAAGCGCCCAGGTAGCGCATCACGGAGGTGCGCTTGTTGCCCTCCTGGACGTAGAAGCGGTGCATGTACTCGTAGACCTTGACGGGGTCGCGGAAGCCCTCCGTGGTCTGGATGGTGTAGAGGTTTGACCACTTGGCTGCGAACTCCGTGGTGGGCACAAGGACGGGCATAAAGGTGCGCGAGAAGGAGCGCTGCCTGCCCTCGGTGCGAGTGCCAGCCACCATGTCGAGCGGGATCTCCATGGTGCCCAGACGCACCTCGCCGGCAGTGTCGCCGGGGGCGAGCACAGAATCAAGCGCAGGCAGATAGGGGTAGATGCCCGCCGACGTGTCGCGGCGCAGGTCTCGCTCGCCGCGACGGAGGGCCTTTCTGTACTCCTCGCTCATGGTGGCGGACGTCTCCTTTCGTGCGCGGTGGCGCGCGGCGGGCGGTGGCCGGTCGCGGCCGGTCGCGGCTGGGCGCGGCTGGGCGCGGCTGGGCGCGAGCGCGGTCACTTGTTCAGACAAGTATATCTTGACCGGAGCAAATGCGACTGCCACGCCACGCAATACCGCGGATTCTCGCCATTTAGGAATTTTCCGAACGGTTAGGGGGTTCTAACCGTTCGGAATGCGCGGCATCCCAGGGGCGCCGCGGATTCTCGCCATTTAGGAATTTTCCGAACGGTTAGGGGGTTCTAACCGTTCGGAATGCGCGGCATCCCAGGGGCGCCGCGGATTCTCGCCATTTAAGGGGTCCTAACCGTCCAAAACGCGCGGCACAGCAAGTCCGTGACGCCCGAAGGCGGGTTTCCGCAGCAACTGCGCACAAAAGGGGCACTCCGGCGCCGCCATGCAAATCACCTCGTCATGTGTGGAATTTACTTCTTCGTTACAGCACATCACTAGTACGTAGCGTAGAATCGTCCGCACAGTTTCAGAGCAAATGCGATGACAGGGCGAGTACTTGCCACGCCATCCCACAGCAAGCGGGCGAAATGAGAACCCGCGGTGGTTGGCAAGGAACATTCCCTCGAGCTGCTCGGGCGAACGCGCGCCGCCTCTGGGCCACCCCCCACGCAGGCAGCAGCGCAACTACCTCGGGCCGGAGCCCACCGTGAAGGGC